>Ga0099364_10004750_pt1 | contig 20491 bp, 17 predicted proteins | sample TergutTh196P3_FD_73070 | JGI IMG/M metagenome (GOLD analysis project Ga0099364, IMG submission 73070) | Microcerotermes parvus P3 segment gut microbial communities from Pointe-Noire, Republic of the Congo - Th196 P3 | ecosystem: Host-associated > Arthropoda: Insects > Digestive system > Gut ... | reverse complement strand
CTTTTCCGAGCGGCAGTCCCTCGCTGCCTCCCTTGAACTCGCCGCCGGAGAACTTGATCGAGGAACCAACCGACTCCTCGTCGACGAGTACATCAGAGGAGTCATCGCCCAGCAGCCCACAAGCGGACAGTGGGCAGAGGACATCGGAAAGATTTTACAGACTGCCGCTTCGCCGGACGCGGTAGTCTATGCAAACAACCTCCGGCTTGTTGCGAAAGGATTGAAGGAAATCAAATAGCCGTCAAATAAGAAACAAAGCAAATGTCAATTCCCGTCCCCTATTACAACTAATATACAACGACTTGCGCCATTGAAAACCTTGTTTTGTAAGGTTTTCAGTGTTTTGATTACAACTTATTGCCAATTTATTGCAACAATGAAACGACTCAACACCAATTACGGATACGTTCCCGACGAAGACTACGGTTTTATCCCGGAGGAATTCGTGCCCGAAGACGTTGCGTATTTCGACGCAATGACCGGCAAGTATGACCCGACGGGGCAACCTGCGATTGTATCGTGGGACTCGTTTGAATACTTCGCGCAAGAAAAAGCCGCCGAGATGGACAAAATCCGGGCGGCAGGTTGGAGTGTCCTTTGGTGGGACATTGCGAAACGCAACGGGATTCCGATTTGGGATTCCAATCAGGGACAACTTGGCAGTTGTGCAGGCTGGTCGGCGGCGAACGGACATATGACGACGGTGCTGTATCAAATGATGCTGGGCTCGTTCAAGTTTACGCTTATCAATCCGTTGGCGATGTGGGTTCGGACAAAGAATTGGTCGATGAGGGGCGGACAGTCGATGAGCAAGGTATTGATGGGTGGCAACCAATTCGGCAATTATCCGGTGTCGAAGGTAGGAATGTATAGTACCAGTTTGACAAGGGATACGATTAGCAGGATTGAGTCGGCAACCGATGAAGCGAGGTTACATCAGTTTGGTGCATGTCGTTTGCCGGGCAAAGGTAAAGCCTTGGCGGAGAAGATTGCATTGTGTCTTCGTGCGGGTTTTGTGGTTCCAATTGGCAACAGTGTCCGGGTTTCAGGTTGCCGAACGGACGGCAATGGTATGCGGGTAGCGATGCTGGCGGGAAATTGGATGCATGCGACGTTGTTCGATGGCTATGAGCGTGTAAACGGTACGGATTATTTTCATTGGACGAATTCGCATGGCAATCGATACAAGGGAGCGGACAAGTTTGATTCGCCGGAAAGTAGTTGTTGGATGTCGTTTGACCGATCGGTGCAGTTTTGCAACGGCAAGTATGCGGATGCGTTTTGCATTTATTTGGCGGAGGCGGCGGTCGATACGGAAAGAGTGGATTTTACACCGAGAACGAGGAATAGGTTGGTGGGGTAGGAGAAAAATTTGCCCTTGTATTGTTGCAAGCAATACAAGGGCAACGAGAAGTAATGAACCGGATTACTTGCCGTTGTGGAAGTCATTGTACCTTCCGAAACGAAAAAGGCAAGGGAATCCCCAACTCTTTTTCAATGGAGGGCACAATGAAATCAATTATCAAAATTAAGATTAACAAGGGAAAAGCAGGAATGGGCAGAGTCATTAGCACAATAATAATATGTTACGTCGCTGTAATATATTATCCGCTTGACGGAATCAGAACGGTAAACCATTACCATTACCACCATCACGGCAAAGACATACATGGTTCCGTTGAGGTGGAAGATGCCGTCGAAAATCCAGAGGATTCCCCCATAAGCATAACCAAAGAAACCGAATAATGGCATTACTCGACAGTATTTTTTCAGGAGAACAGAGTGTAACGGCAACGCTGGCTAACATGCTTGCCGGCAATGCAACCGTGATATGTCCCGGCAAACAAGGGACTTACGATCCTGACACGGATACTTACGAGCAATCGGACACAACCGAGTACACGGTCAAGTTTATTGAGGAAAAACGAAAATGGAATGTGACACACGTCGACGGCGTTCAAATTGAATCGGGAGATTTGGTCGGCGTGATTCCGGCTTACCAAATCGAAGTGCCATTGCGAAAACACGTTGACCGCTTTCGGCGAAACGGAATGACTTACACTATCGAATCAACAGAGGAAATCAGTTCGGGAGACGAAACCGCTCTCGTGCGTATCCTTTGTAAGAAATAAAAAAGCCCCGCCAATTCGGTTGCAAGATGAATCGACGGGGCAAGGAAAACTTTAACAACAGTAATTTTAACATGAATACAAACTTTTTGGAAGGGCTTATCAAGCCTGAAGTCAAAATTGCAACTGATATGTCCAAAGAAACCAGCGACACAAACGTTACCTACAATCAGCCGATTTATATCAACATCAACACGTTGGTCGTTGACAAAGAACTCGGTGATAAAATTGTGGAGTTACTTTGTCGGCGACAACATACCGCTGGTGAGGTACGAGAGGAGAGTCCCCAATGACATTTATTGACGACCTAAACCGGGCAGCAGGAAACATCCAGCGTAAAGCCAACGCACGGGTTAGAAAGGTTGCGCTTGCGGCATTGCAAGAAATAAATAGGGGTTCTCCCATTAACAAAGGAACCTTTGCGGCGAACTGGGTTGTGTCGTTTGATACCATTGACCGGACATTTGATTTGTCAAAAACAAAACAGGATATAAACCAGTCGGTATCGGTCGCAACAGCGGCGATTACCAATGGCGCAAAATGCGGCACAATAATTTACATCAGTAATTCTGTGCCGTATGCGATACAGATAGAAAACGGCTATGGCGGTAAACAACACGTTCAAAAGCCGGAAGGTGTCGTATCACCAGCAATAACAAGAATCAAAAACGCAATCGAATCAGGACGGCCATGAATTACGAAACGGTTTATCAAACATTGAAAACGAAGTTGACGGCATTGGTTCCCAGTGCCAGCGTCCGTTTGCCGAATGAACCGCCCGCTAAAGACACTGAATTAGACATTGACGTTTCTGTAAGCGAAGTAGATACCAACATTTACACAGAAAAGGAAAACAAACGGGACGTATCGATTAACCTTTTGCTTTCAGTACCAGTCAGCACCGGTACTGAACGTATACACAATATAGCCTCTCGGCTTGTAACAGCATTTAACCCATTGCAAGGCGGGAGTTTTTGGGCTGGCAAACGGGAACATTATGTAAGAATCAATTCCGCCGGTCAGCGGCAACCGAACATTTCTGGTGAGAGATACCAGATCAATGTAAGAATTTTGGCAACCATTGACACTTAAACCATAAGGAGACAAGTTATGTTTGAATTTTTTGAATCCACAGACCAGTTCAAAAGCACTTATAATGCTTTTGTTCATCTTATTCCCGTTGTAGTGGTGAATTCTGCGGCAGGGAATGAAACGATCAAGTTAAAAGTTAGCGGCAACAAGTCGCTTCCTGGTGTTGAGGATGCGGAAGAATGGGAATTCAAAACCGATGATCCCGAACAGGAGATTGCCGAGAAAATTATCGGTAAACTTGGCAGCATTAGTGAGTTGAGTTTTGAAGTCCCTTACGATCCAATACTGCTCCAAAAACTTGTTGCACATGCCAAGACAAGATTCACTGCCCGGATCATTTACGACGATGCCGAATATGACGAGATTTACAGAATCGATGTTCTCAAGTGTTTTGTGAAATCTCCCGGTTCTGCCGGAGGTACAGCAAATAACTCTGCGCCAAACATGACCATTAAGTTGCAACCGCGTGGCGGCGGCAAATTGGCGGACAGTTTGTCTATCACAAAAGCACCGAGAGCGTAGACAAAGAAAAAAAATGCCCCGCTGATTCGACTGCAACATGAATCAACGGGGCAAAACATATACCACAACGGAGGTCATTTTACCATGATCGAAAAACTTATACAAGGACTGGGTGAAGTCTTGAAAGGACTCATCGAAATCACTATCAAAAACATCAAGATTGACATGTTCAACAGATACAACTACACCATCAATAATTATTTTGACAATGATGTTGATAGGAAAACAGTGGAAAAACTCAATCAAGCCCAAATGAGCATGCTCATGGGACTTGATGTGGAGACATACAAGTCTCCCGTAGTTGAAACACAAGACACCGAACCGCAATCCGAAGATTGCAAAAAGAACCCTAACCCTTAACATAAAGGAGACCTAACAATGTCATTTGACATAAAGAAATGGATACAGAGTCCGCATCACGAAGACGATACGAAAACCGTCAAAATTGCCGGTGAAGAAATACGAATCCGGCGGCTGAACGGAACGCAATGGGAGCAGTACATGCAGGCTATGAATGGCAGGAGCGCAGATTCGGTCATGGTAGTTGTTCTGCAACACGGCATTGTAAAGCCGTTTGGACAGTACACTTATGAAGAGATTGCCAAGTTTTGCAATGCCAATCCGATATTTGCGGACAAGATCGCAACGGCGATTTTGGAACTCACATCGGAAAGAATGATTGCCGAACAGCAGGCGTTGGAAGACGCAGAAAAAAACTCCGAAATGACCGATACGTCGTCGCCCTCCGACGATGGTGCAGAGAGTACGGACAAGATCCCCAAACCGCCAAAGTCAGCCGAGAAGAACTTCTCCGCTTTGAAAAGTACAAGCAGTTAGAAACCGAGGGCGTGTTTTACGATGAGCGGATACAGTTTTTGATTTCCGCTCTTTGTCAAATGAACCTTTGGAACCTTTCGGCAAAGGGAGGCAATGTCGATGAAATGTTACTGTTTTTCGGCGAACCGGGAGCAGTACAAATTCGCAAGCCGACCGATGAAGATAGGAAAAAAGTAAGAAAACTGCAAGAGGAGCGGGACAAAAAACGTTACAAGGGACTTATTGCCATTGCTCAAGGGAGTGGTGTAAAAGTCAAAACCGTGTCCCGGCAACAGTTTTTCAAGGAGATAGAAGATGTCCGCTGATAGTATATTAACACTTGCATTACAACTTGAAAGTAGTCGTTTTAATGCTGGTCTCCAACATTCTCAATCCCTGATGCGTAGTCTTGGGGCGGAGAGTGCTTCGCTTACGTCCGTCTTGAAACAAACGGGTGTAGCGATGACGAGTCTTGTCATCGGCAACAAGATGGTGCGTATGTTCACATCGTCGATTCAAGCGGCTTCTTCGGCTCGTGAGGATTTAGCACAGTTCGAGCATGTGATGCGTAATGTTACCAAAGCATCGGAAGACATGGTTAAATCCTTGACTTCCGATGCCTATGGTCGCACTGCCGGACAAGCGAGGCTAATGTTGATGGGAATGACAAGTCTTGCAAAAGGCATGGGCATGACCGACAAAGCAGCGATGAGTCTGTCAGGCGAGTTTTCCAAGATGGCGGTGGACATCGGTTCGTTTATGATGAAAGACCCCGATGGTGTAATGGGGGCGTTTCAGTCGGCATTGATGGGCAACACAATGGCATTGCGAAGTTACGGTGTTTTTCTCAATGAAACAACACTCAAAGATGCGATTGCAGCCAATGCTAAAAAGGGGCTGGTGTTTGCTTGTGAACGGCAAGCCCGGGCGCACGCTGTGTTGACCGAAGCACAAAAACAACAGAAGGATGCCATCGGCGACTTCGCAGTTGAATCCCAAAACTTCGGCAATCAGTTACGAAAGTTTTACGGCAATCTTGGAGAGTTACCCGCCCTGTTCGGCAAAGGCTTATTGGAACCTGCAAATAACTTTTTGAAGGTTGCTAACAGCATGATCGACAGGTTGCGTGAAATGGACGAATCGACTTGGAAAACCATTTCGACTGTAACCGCACTCGGTACTGCGTTGGGAATTACACTGGGAGTGTACAAAGTGGGGGCAACGGCACTGACCTTTTATACAGCGGCAAAGACGGCAGCAACAGCAGCGACGGCAGCGCATTCTGCTGCGTCGGGTCAACAAGCCGCTGCGACTGCTGGTGCAACGGCGGCGATCAATGCTCACACAGCGGCATTGCACGCAAATACAGCGGCGAGAGGTGCTAATTCTGCGGCGGGGGCGGCAGGTGCCGGTGCGCATGCAATGGGGGCGGCAGGTGCCGGTGCGCATGCAATGGGAGCGGCGGGTGCAATGCGAAATGCCTACACTTTTACACCAGCAGCATTACCGCATCAAAGTCAAGCGAATCTTTGGAATACAAAATTAACGAGTTATAAAGAAGATTACAAAAAAGCAACACGTGAAATGGCAGGACTTGATGACTTGCGTACTAGTCTTGCTCGTCAGGAAAGAGAAGCCCTTTTTCGACAAAATAGCATAATAACCCGTTATCGAGCAGACGAAGCACGTCTAAATGAGGCACGTAGAAATGCAGTAAATGCCATACTGGCTAGAGATAGACAAGCGGAAATTAAAGCAACAAGACAAATGAATGCTGCGAAAGCCAGAATGGCACAACAGCAAAGTGTTTATAATTCCGCAGTAGCAGGTCACATGGCTTCACCATATACACATCAACTTGCTAACGTGGACAGGAGACGACAAAATATACTGACACAACGCCAGAATACTGCTACAAGAATAAAATCTCTGAACGCTGCCCGAAGAAGGAATCCCCATTTACTTACGTCATCACAACTTGCAGAAAACAGAAGAGTACGCATACAAAATGTGCGAGGAGCGAGAGCCGCTCGGCAATATAACCGAGCAGCACGAAAATTTAGCCGCTCGCCTTTGGGACTTGTAGGGCGAGGTGTCGGCGGAGCGGCACGTATCGCTGGACGTGGTGTTGTCGGAACGGTGGGTGCTGTCGGGCAAGCAACCGGTATAACTTGGCTTTTGAAGTCTTTTGGTACGCAAGTAATGAAGTGGTTGCCAACAGGCATAAAAACTTGGGGAGCAGCGATACTTGCCAGTTCAAAAATTTGGGGAGCGGGTATCTTGAAATCTATAACCATCGCTCTACTTCCGGTAGGGGCAACAATTATGACGATTTTGAATCCCATCGGCTGGGCAACGGCAATCGTCGGCGGTATCGCATTGATCGGCAACTACCTGCCGAAACTGATGTACAAGGCTTACGACGGTTTGATGTCAGTATTTTCAGCGGAGAATTTCGGCAAGATGTGGGAGTGGTGTAAAGAGTCGGCTATGACGATGTTTGCAAATCTGTACCAATGGCTCGGCAAAGGACTGTACGGTTTCGGGCAAATACTTGAAAGTGTTTTTTATACCGCTATCAATGCTATCGGCAATTATTGGCGAAGGGTTATCCAAGTATTCACAGGCGGAATGGTTGATATTGGCAAATTCGAGTACAAATCATCGGGTTATCTTGCATACGAAGAGCAAAAGAAAACCAACGCCATGCAAGCCGAATTAGACAGGAAAAAAGAGGAGCAAGCCAAGATAGAAAAGCGGATTGCCGAAATGCGAGGACAGATTGTCGAGCAAGAGCGAAAATGGATAGAGCAGGAAGAAGCGATTCTACGAAAGCGTGGTGAGTTAGCCGCTGGGCGATTTGATACAACGGCAAAACTTCATTCATTGGAAATGGAAATACCAATGTCAGAAACGTTTCTTTCATTGGCAGAAACATCTATACAACAATTTCGTGGGCAATTTGCGGAAGTGCAAGAACGGTTGGAAAAAGCCGCTGCCGATAAGGGACAAACACAATTTCGTTTTGATATAGCGAAAGAAACGTTTGATGAAGCAGAGGCGGAATATCAGAAAAGGAAAGAATTGTACGAAAAAGCAAAAGATGCCGGATGGGGGAATTCTTGGGCTACTAGCGGTGTGTTTCGAGACCGTGAAAAAAAATATAGAGAAGCAGAAAAGCAACGTGAAGCCTTACAAACACCTTTTTTACAAGCACAAAAAGAACTAGAAGCGTCGGGATTATCACTTGAGTCGATAGAGGAGCGAAAGAACTTTTTGGAAGCCAGTATGACCGCCGCAATGAATGACAAAGAAAAGTATTCTGCCCTTTTGCAGGAACAGCAATATACCCGTTTTGATACACGATTTGATCAAATCGGACAAATGAAAAAATACAAAGACAAGAAGGGCGGATACGTTGGTTTAATGTCGGAACTCCGTAATGCATCGGTAGTAAAGCGGCAAGACGAAATTCAATCTGAATTTATGAATGCACACAAAGCATTGATGGAAAAACAACGGGAATATGCTGCAATCGATAAAGAAAAAGATGCTGCAAGAGCAGCCGCCGTAAACGAGGAACTAGAACGAGCAAAAAAGCGAGTCGAGACGGCAAAAACCGATTATAACGAATTGCAAGCAAACCTCTCCGACCAGAGGAAGGTGCGGGAACAATTTGAAGCATTGTATAAAGAACAGCAAGAACGATACAAGACCGCACAACAAAATCTTTGGGATTTTAACTTTGACCATGCTGGCAAGGGCGTACAACAACAGATGGCTCGTAGTGCTTTTTTCAAAGCCCATAATCAATTTGAAGGCGCACGTTTTGATGATGAGCGTGAGAAGGCGTTGCAAGATATGCAATCTATGTACAGCAAGATGGACACAGCCGTCGAAATGCCAGCGTGGAATGGTTTTATCCGCTCAACGGCGGGAGCAGTAGAATCGGACAGTATTGCCGCACAGGAATTGCAAGAGCGTATTCTGAATGATTTTAATACAGAGATGCTTGACAATGCCAAACAACGGTTAGTCATTCAAAAACAGATGAATGAAGCGTTAAAGCAGATGGTCAAGCATACTGATCCGAACAATCAAATGCAACCAGTAGGAGGTTCAGTATGGGAAACGTAACACCAGCAATTATAGAAAAAGGAGGTAAAGACCTTGATGGTCAGTGGGGAGAAGGAAAAACGTTTGTGCGTGAATCCTACTACCTATTGGAGTATGTTCCATTGCCGTTATTTATGCTTTCGCCATTTATACCGGTGCATAACTCCTTTCACCCGCTTTATCCGTTTGCCATTGCAAAAGACTCTCGAATATCATGCAATTTACTTGAAAATGGCGGGCAAGGGATTACTGTTTCGACAACATATCAGATTCTTAAACCTAATGTTTCATTGACGGGACTTTCAGGTTGGAATCTTGCGTCGGTTATTAACAGCAATCTACCGCATCTTTTACCAGCACAGGATGTAAAATATACACCGATGGTGGTAGAGGAAACACAGAATGAACTGTATGTTGAAAAAACGCAAGAGGAAATTTTAAGCGAGGCAGACGAATTAGGTATATTACCATCGTTTATCAACACATGGAAAGTAATGCCTTTTCGAACAACAGCGGGAACAAAATTAACAGGAACAATCACCCGAAACATTCTGAAAATGTCATTTTGGTATTTTGTGCCTTCATTATTGTTTGACGAAGCCGAGTTGGTAACACAATATACAGGAGTAGTTAATTCGACCCCACGAATGATTGCAGGACGTTTTTGTCCTATCGGCACTGCCAAAATAGAATCCATTGAGGTTAGTGAACATACTTGGGAACGACCGGAAATGGAGCCTTATCGTGTAAAAATGATCAAGGTGGTACTGTTGCTTGATAATAAAACTTGGGAAAAAAAGTATGAAAATGTGAGCAACCTTTTCATGGCATATCCCTATGAATGGGAAAACAGCGATTCGGGCAAGGAAAAAATCAAGATGAAAATTGATGAAGACACGAATCAACCGATTTATGATAGCAAGAAAAAACATATTAGCCCACAACGGATTTTTTGTACTACATACGATCCTGAACCAACTAATGAAGGCGATACATATGAACCTATTTGGGTACAAGACCCGCAAAAAGTCATCCAATTTTTCGGTACTCGTGAAGAATGTTTTCGGCTAAATCCTGACTCCGAACCGACAGAGGTGTCCGAACCGATGTACTTGGACGAACACGGGTTTATTTTATATCCTGATCCTGATACGGGAAAAGTAGATACAAAATTATCGCCGAAAATGGAAGGTTATAAATTTAAACCTATGGATTTTAGTCCATTACACTTTCCTGCTCAATGAAAAAACTTACACAATTTCACACGGATAAAACAACGGCTGATGCCTTAATTGCGGTTGCAAAAGATCACCTGTCCAAACCAATGGATGGGCATGCTGCCGGTATGAATAGTGCCGATGTAACAACGCAATATCAAGATATTTGTCAGTTTAGGTTAACTACTAATTGGAAAAATCTCTCGGCTACCAATTTTGTGGCATCTGGAGAAAAAATTGTTCCGTTAAAAACCGGTGCAATAAAACGTGCCTATCCGACTACAATTTATGCTTTCAGTGAGCCTCCAACATCGGCAAAAGGAACTATTATTGTTGCGCACAGACGTGCGAATAAATGGGTACTGTTGCCGACAGGAGAGAGTGCAAGTACCGGCACTCCCGACACCCGTGTCCGCCTCGTACAACCGAAAGAACTCTTTCCCGCTTGCGAATACAAGTCATTGCAAGACGTTTACAGCTGTATTTTGGAATATAGCGATGATGATGTAAATTGGGGCGGTGGTTATCTCTTTGACATTGTTGGCGGACGAGTAGCATACACGTTGCCTACTCCTGACGAAATGTTGAATGCACACAAATACTGGCGGCTCAACCTCAAAGGTTTCGCCAAGCCCGAAGACCCGAATGATCCACATGCCGACAGAGGCTTTTACACTTTCGGGCGGTTATGGGAAACACTGTTTTACGTAGAACGAAAAGCAGAAACAAAAAAAACTGTCGATGACACAGAGTACACATTCTCCGGCGAAGTATCCGAATGGCAGATTAACACGAAAGAACCAGTACCCATAGAACTGACACTTTCAGAACCAGTAGAAAACGGTACATTGTTTTATCGTCCCAATACCAGCCAAGAATGGATTGAATTAGGTTCGTTTACAGATACATGGGTACATATGATACCTACTGTTGACCTTATAGGATTTGCAGCAAATGCAACGATTCAAAAACATGTGAATACGCACTTTTATTATAAGATTGAAGTCGAAGACGAAGAGTTTATTTCATTGACGTTACGCCGACCGACATACAGTCTTTCACCGGCAGTTACAAGTCCTTTTACAGTTACGGAACCTCCTGTTACATTTGAAGATAACGGTCATAAACTTACCGTAAAACTGATAAGCCATTGGTCTTTGAATGGTGAACGTCTGTCAGTAGATTTCTCACTTGATCCGCCTGTGCCAGCGGGTCAACTACATTATCGTGCCGGGATAAGACTACCATTTTTGGGCGGTGAACAGTGGGACATAGTAAATGAGTGGACAAATTTAGGAGAAATTTATCAACAGAAAACCGTAAATATACCCATTGACGATTTCCTTGACAACTCGCATTTTGAATTTGCCGTGTCGCAAGGCGAAGATGATATTATTGGCGTAATAGTAACGATACCAAATTATCCGGTGTCACCGGATTGCGCTACTGTTGCAATGCCTCCACCTCATTCCAGCATAGACGTTGACCATCTATACTTCGACAGCAAGCCGGTACAGCGTAAATCACAAAACCATCGTATATGGCAGTTAACTTTTGACGAACCGGAAGTAGTAACAAAAGTCATGCTCGACGTTGACCAGCATCTCGAGCATTACATCGTTTGTCCCGGCGGACGGGATCAATTCAAGCAGGACATTCCCTTCATCTATTCGTTTGACCTTGCCTCCGAAAAATGGACAGCAACAACCTTTCCTGAAATGCAAAAACCCATGTTTAACATGGATGCAAAGGTTGTCGAACTTGCAGATAAAACACATCAGTTGATTGTACTATCAGGACAAGTCGCAAGCGGCTTTTCCAATATCATACAAGGCTACAATTTTGAAAAAGATTACGTCCAGAATGTCGTGGACACCGGCAATGGCGGTCTGAACTTTGCGGGACGACCCGCACTCGTCGGTGATCCGATGTTGCGGAACGGATTCGTTGTCAATCGCCCCAGTGGTGAATCTGATTTTTTAAGATCACTAATTGTGGTCGGCGGAAGCGAGCGAAGTTGCTTTATCCGTGGTTCCACATCGGCGATTGATTCGGTGCTCTTTTCGGTACAGGGTTCAACGTTGGCAATCGGAATGCCTTATGAAACGACAACGCTGAACATTTCTCTGTCGAACACCGGACATACTGGCTTGCCTTTTGGCTTTTTCGACTACCGGACGTATGCCAGCCAAGCCGGTGCAGTGGGAAATAAGTTGCAAAACCTGGGGACGTACACCCGTCATCAAAATTTGCCCGTGCGGGGGATTTTGCGTCGGCGACCCTTGGGCAATACCAGTCAACCATCGGCATCGAATCCGGTGATCGACTTCCTATTGATCGGCGGATTCAACCAGGTAGGACGTGAAGCGTACAATAATAGTATCGTCTCCGGGATTTTCAATAGTCCCACAGCGAGTGCTGCTAATTCGGCACAGTATTCGATGTTGATTCAGAATGCCCATTTTTCGGCAAACAATATGTACAGTGTGTTCTACTATCCCGACTGCGACAATGTGTTGGGGGACTGTTGTGCCGAATATATTGAGGAACGGGACGAAGTGATCTGTTTCGGCGGACGGGCTAATGAAAGTGATACCGCCGCCGCCCATGATACTCCCAGCACCTTGGTCTTTGAGCAAAATACCAATGCGGCGGCGTGGAACTATTCAAAATATCCGCTGATGCCGCACCCCCGCTGGTCGGCGGCTTCGGTGTTAATCAAGGACTTGCAACGCAATGGCGAGTCCGAACCATGCGACCGTATTTTTATCATCGGCGGACGCAACCGGGAAGGATTTGTTGCCGAAGTTGATGTTTTTAACTTAACAACTAACGCATGGGAGTCTGACTGGAAAGGACTTGATCAGGGAGAACTGGAAAACTATACGCCCTCCGGTGGCGGAAGCGGTGGAACGACTATAAATATCATTCAAGGCGGCGGTAATAATGGACTTCAAACTGTCAAAGCAGGTGATAATATCACTATTACCGGTGATAGTAAGAATCCTGTCATTTCAGCAAGATTAACGTGGGGATAGTATGGCAATACCAAAAGGAACAACATTAGATTTTCGTTTTATTAGCCAGCAGACTTTTGACTCACTGGTATCGACCGAAACCCTTGCGCCCGGAACTTGGTATTTTGTTAACAACGTATTTCACATAGCCTTTACAAAAAATTCCTATCAAACCTACGGCGGCGGGGCAAGTATTACAGAAATCGTCAATGAGATAATACAAAACGAATACCTGCAAAATGAAATCACAAACATTACGAATCAAGTCGTTAATGATATATCCGAACTCATTAACAATAATTTTATCGAGCAGATAATCGAACAGGTTACGAATCAAAGTATCGTCCATATTACCAATGCGATAATCGAAAACGTTACCCAGCAAACGATTGAGCAGATTACGAATCTGGCAGTCGAAAATGTAACCCAGCAAAGTATTCTTACCATTGTCGAACAGGTTACGAATCAATATACCGACTATATTGTCGAAAATGTCACGCAACAGAGTATCGAACATATTACGCAGACTGTTATAGCCAATGTAACGGAGCAGATAATCGCTAATGTTACGAATCAGATAATAGCGAATGTTACCCAGCAAATTATTGACAATACTACGCAACAGATAATCGAGAATGTAACAGAACAGATTATTAGCAACATTACCCAGCAAATTATAGCAAATGTTACCCAGCAGATTATCGATAATACTACGCAACAGATTATCAATAATGTTTATGCGGAGATCATTGAAAACATTGCGGTACAAGTTGAGGCGATTACACAGCAGGTTATCACTAACGTTACCGAGCGGGTTGAAATTATCGCTGACCAAATTATCAATGATTACACGCAAAGTTTTACGTCAACAGTCGAGCAGACGATCATTGATGCCGTCAATCAAATTAACAATATATCCAATCAGATAATCGAAAATGTAGAGGCACATTTTGAGGATATTACCCAACAAATAATCGCCGTTGCAACACAGGAAGTTATCAACAACGCTACGAATCAAGTCGTCAATCTTGCAACCCAGCAGGTTATCGACAACGCAACACAACAGATTGTAAATAATGTTATCACCGCAATACTGGAAGACGAAAGTATCATTACATTACTTGCGGGTGTCATATCATTAGTTGCACCTGATGGCAGTAGTATAGCGGTTAACAACGGCGGAAAATTGACGGTACAAGCCGCCACGAACAGCCAATTTGGAATCGTCAAAGGACAAACAAACAATACACCAACAACGTGGCACCGTGTTAGCGCACAGCATGGGGCACTTTCGATTAACCGAGAACAGGTTGAGTCTGTAATGGACAGTAAAGACGGTATTATCCTTCGAGCTATTAACATTCAGTCAGTAGATGGAAGTATTGTCGGACACAATGTCGATGGTATTATTATGTTGCCTTTTCGATTTGTAGAAACTGAACCAAGCACCCCAGAAGATGGAGTCCTATATTTGATAAAAGAAACCGATGCCGCTGATCCTTAATGACAATCCGAATCCACAGGCAGTTATGCTTGGGCGACAGCATTTACGAAAGATAATGCTGGGCGGAAACGTTGTATGGCAAAAGCGGCGGCGCAAAGTAACATTAGAGGATTTGAGCCTTGAAACACTTGAACATCAAGGTATCAAGTTAAGAGCGGCTAATCAACATGGCAATCTATATTTGCCGATGTTTTTCCCGCCACGTAGACAAAACGATTGGGCGATTTATCGGGACAGGTTGACATTTATTGCCGATACAGAGTTATCACTCCAAACGATTGACGCAATGCTGGAAGCCGATGTTGTTGATTGGGATATGCTATTTCCGATGTGCTTTTTCAACGGCAAGCCTTCAGAAGAATACCGCTACCAGCATAAACTAACTTTTATAGACAAAGAGGAGATTTTACTGGCGTTGGAATCGATAGACAGGATACTCGTTGCCGACGTGCAAGGTAACAATGATATGGTCTATCCGATGGCATTCCCCGCCAATCGACCGCAAAACCGACAGGGATACCTTGATAGACTGACGTTTATTCCAAAATTTGTGTCGGGCTTGAATTTAGAATCGTTAGATGGTATGCTTACTGCTGATATACAAAATAACAAGGATTTACATTTTCCGATGGCATTTCACGATCAACAACCAGAAATAAAATATAATTACCGGCATAAACTCACTTTCATTGCGAAGGAAGAGACCGCCGCAAGTTCCACTATTCCCTAACAATAATTATGTCAACAAATTTACAAGATGTTTCCTTGCAATCAATGGACGGAATCCTCGTTGCAAGGAATGATCAGGGGCATTTGACTTATCCGATGCTTCATTTGAATAGGCAACCTACGCCAGCAGATGCGCAAGACTGGGATCGTGTACTGGTGTTTGTGGACGGTAATAATACGATACAGGTTACACCGCCGACCATTATACTGAATGAAGAAAACAACTACTTTCAATCGCTTTACATACAAGGAGAGGGAACGTGGGCAGTTTCCGGTGTGTTTGAAGAGTTTATCGAACTCGAACCTTCGTCCGGGCAGTTAAACGGAGCAGGCAATGCCCGGATAGATATAACAAAAGCACCGACGTTAAATTCACGGGGTTCATACTCGTGTAACCTCGTCGTAACCCTCGGAAATGCCGAAGGTACAACAGTTACAATACCCGTAAATATAGTAGTAAATGTGCCGCTTGTGGTCGATGACAAAGGCAATGGCGAGACTATTACTATTAACCTAAATACGGCAAACAACTATACCGAGTCTCTTACTATTATCCGAGACCGGGAGTGGCTTTTGGAGAATGTAGAATCGGATATTATCGCCGTGTCGCCGACAGCAGGTAACGGGGCGGAGTTACCAAACTTTACCAGCACATTGACAATTACAAAGTCACCCGCCTTGCAAACGTCGACCGGAACAACCGAATTTCAAATTGTTTCATTGTTTCAACGTGTGAACGTAATAGTGAACATTAACGTAACAATTACCGGCGAATTTGTTGATCCTCGTCCCGGCGAGGAGGGCGTTACCGGAAGCGACAACCTTTACCTATACATATAATCATGGCGAACCAATTACTTGCAACCTTTTATGTCCAAACCCCGGACTTTCTCTATGGGAACGTTACGGTTACGGCACAGATACAATATCAATCCGGCAATAACTGGTATCAAAACACCAGCGAATTGCAGGTTGCCGTGACCCCTGCCAATTACACAGAAGCCGAGACGGGGCAAGAGCGGTATCGATATAAGGTTGACCTATTTCGAGTCAAACAGCCAGCAGACGAATACAATGAATACCCTACGTCCTATTTTATACTTCATAAAGCGGGAACCTACCGGCGAAAACTCGTCGTCAGGTTCAATAACACGTTCACACTGGAGCGTATGATATACATTACGATCCAACCTGATTTGCACGTTTATCGAAAAGATGCTGACGGACAAAACATTGACATGGTGCGTACCAATGCATCCACTGTTTTGCAAAACCCGCTACATCGGCAACTCGATGTACAAATCGTAAATACAGCAGAAGCCCTTGCCGCTAGAAATATACACATTACGGAACCGAATGATTACAAGGAAACTGTTTTTGTAAAATCAAATCTGCCAGTCGATACTTACTGCGATGATATTACCGTTGAGACAAACAGCAACTATGAGTACGATTCTGTTAACACTTGGCTTCGTCTGAAAGAACAGATTCGCATGACTCGTAAAGTCGGGAATAACAATTACCAATGGCATGATGGTTATGGTTCATATCCGATAATTCAGACCGACGCACAAGGGAACACGCATACTCGTTTCATTTCTGATAATAATGACAATTATAATGAGACGGCATTGCTGAATTCTCCGTGGCTCGATGCGATAGAATTATGGCTAGAAAAGCCGTTTTTGGATTTGCCCCTTTTTGTACAAACGGACTTTTCCCTTCAAACAAAGGGCGTTACACGATACACGGGTACTGCGGAAGAAGTAGAAACTACTCCATCGGTTACATTGCCGCTTACGGCAGTGTTGCAAGCTGTACATACTGTTAAGATTACACCGGACATTGTTACACTCAACGAGGACAACAATTACACATCTTTCATTGCTGTTGAGGCAAACGAAGGGGCGGATTGGACGTTTGAAAATGTCGATAGCCGCATTACAGTTACACCGGCAAGCGGTACTGGCAGAACAGCAGTGATTGTCCGCAAAACAGATACTTTCGATTTAGAAGACGAAAACTTTATTAACGTTCCGCTTTCAATTATATCAACCGTAGATGCCGTTGAGCATCCTAACATTGACGGCGAGTACGAAGTATCAGATACGGCAAACGTACATTTAGAACAATACACACCAACACACAATGCATTGATTCCGAAGATGGAGTCTAACACCTTCGGCGATACCGTTATCAATTACATACCTAACGGCACAGGTGCTATCGATACTACAAACATTTGGAAATCCTTCAATCATTCACTATCGGAAAGCGGTATTGCTGGAAAATTGGTAGGGAACGGCAACTTGAACGCCAATGCCCTATATGAGTTAGAGCAATATCCTGCAATCGAAATTACACTTGATAAACCGCATCGTATTCGCTCTTGGTCATGGCAGTCAGTCGGGCAAGACGTTTATGATAGTATGGTAGGAAGGCTTGCCACTGTATTGGTATTACAGGGGCATACGCTTGATGATACTTGGAAAATTCTTGACTTTGCTAGAGCCCCGAATGAAACCTATTATGATGATAGTGGTTACGAGTCGTCGCTTTATGCCCTATACACTAATGATAAATGCCGAGTAGATAGGACAGTACAACATGCCGAACTGGTGGACAAAATCCGTATTACTGCGCTAGCCGCAACACAAACTATTTCGTCGAACGATACTGGCTCGTCCAGCGACGATGGCGATTCGCACCATTGGGACGAACAATTAGTAGGATTTCCGCAAATACAAATATTTGCTGGTGTGCCGTTGTTGCCGAGAATGACTGCAAGTAGCGTCAACAACGGTACAATATCAGTACGGTCAAGAAGTACAGACGGCGGTGTGCGTGTACTTGATAGAGCCGTCAGTGGTAACACCATAGCATCTGTAGGACCAGCGGACTGGTATCTGAATTACGGCGGCACTACCCGAAACAGAGTAGCGCAAAGCGGTACAATAAACAGAGTTATTGGCGGCTACTATTTGTCTATGTGCTGGATGGCATTGCGATTCCCTAGTAGTCGGTTATTAGGATACCTCTACTCCATTGACGATTTAAGCGAAGGCATCGGACAGCACGGAAATACTCCTTATGCGGCATCACTCTATTTTGAAGGGCGGACGGTTGCTGACGAGGAAGCCGTTACACAAAATAGTATCACTGGCGGGTGGGACGAAATAGGTATCATTTCACTTGATAAGTGCTTCGGCTTTAATGATGATCCTGATAAAACAACAGCATGGCTTTTGGCAAATCCTGAAATACTGAATACTTGGGTACAAGACATACTAGGTTTATCGGGGCAAGATAAAGACAAAGCATATCTTGTAAACGAAGTCGGGAACGCTTGGAACATACTGCGGTATAATGCGTCGTCAGATGCTTGGCAAAATGACGGTTCTAGCATTTTGCCTGAACATGATGCTATACATGATATTGATAATCAGACTCATTATGCCGATTTACAACAGGGTGCCGCTCTTTCCCAACTGCGGTTTACCGTTAAGTCGATAATGAACACAACCCGGCAGATTCCAGACAATGCCCTCGTCGCTATGCCGGAAATGCAATTTTTCGGACTGCCCGCCGATAAAATCAACACCGGCGACGTTGCAACCATTACATATTTGAAAGCCGAAAATGAAAATGGCAATTTGCAAGATATTCTAGGAAAACATATCCGGTTACAGCATCAGCGGGTAGAGACACACTGGAACTGGAATATATCGTACACAACCTATTTCCGCCTCTACATCGGCTCTATACAACATATCAAATCGAATGACAGACGGCTTCATTTGTCCATTCAAAATGCTAATGGACAAATGATATCAACGTTTACTAACATAGACAATACGTGGCAAAGTAACCCATATAGGGAAATTTCAGTATCAGGCAACTATGCCGCATTTCCGGCATATTACGAACTGTATATTAACTCGGAAAACAACGAAAAGATAATTTTGAGCAGCGGCTATACAGGAGGTACATTATGATTGTATCACCAAGAGCAGAACCTATCATTGACGTTTTACGCAAAGAAGGTAACGGTTTTATACCTATTGATGAGGTATTTTTATATCGTCGTGCCGGCGCAGGTAGTCCGTATCGAAAGATTATTTATTGGAAACGGGGCGAGGATGCTATTAACCCGCCGCAACCGAAGTTACGCTCTTTTGCTATTGTACCGGAAATGATAGATGCCGTTACCAAAGGCTATGCAATCTACGGTAACACATTCAAAAATGCTGAAGCCGCTAATGCATGGAGAGCCTTTGATAGAAAAGCACAAACAACAGGCTCATTCGGAACATATAATAGTAACGTTAATGGCGATAACCGTTATGTTTGGTCTATTATTACATTTCCAGAACCCCGTCTTGTTCAAGGTTGGTCTTTGCAATTTGAGTACACATGGTCGTCATTTTGGCTTGCTATCGAAGGAAGGGCACTCGGTAGTAATACTTGGATTCGCATTTTTGAATCTACAATTAGTCCGGTAAACAGCGGTCGTTTTGATGCAATCACGACTCCAATGGAATGCACCGCCGTAAGGATACTGACAGATTTCTCTTCGTATCCGGTACGGTCGTGTCAATTATTCGATGCCTGTGCGCCGCTTGTGCCAGTAACATTAGAAGATGTAATAGTATCATCTGAAATAAACAATTATGATTTACATAGGTGTTTTACAGAGCAGAGTAACGCTTTTACACATGGTACAGTTGCATGGTATCGTAACGGCGGAGATTGGCAATCAAACAGAGACTTGTATGGTACACGAGACCAAAATCGTTTTTTTATAAAGTTTTCCGAGTCGAAATTAGTAAATGGTTTTTCGGTCGGCGGATTATCAAACTACTATTCTCACTATTGCTATGCAAATTGTCTTTTGATAGAAGGGCGGAGATCGGCATCTGATTATTGGCAACCGTTGGCAGAAATAGAGTTTGATCCTGCCGAACAGCGGACTCGGTATTTTGATTTTGAGGTTGATTGTGTTGTTAGTGAATTACGAATTACAGTACAAGATGTAACACATGGAAATAATGCATCGGACAATACCGCACTTTATTTACCGCCAATGCAGGTGTATGGTGTTTTGACAGATGGGGATGATCCCTCGGAGGAACCGACCAGTTCACCAAGTAGTTCGCCGTCTAGCTCTCCGAGTAGCAGTGATAGTTCCGATCCGTCAAGCGACGATCCGACGTCAAGCGATGACCCGACGTCAAGCGACGACCCGACGTCAAGCGATGACCCGACGTCAAGCGACGACCCGACGTCAAGCGATGACCCGACGTCAAGCGACGACCCGACGTCAAGCGATGACCCGACGTCAAGCGACGA
>Ga0099364_10004749_pt1 | contig 20491 bp, 21 predicted proteins | sample TergutTh196P3_FD_73070 | JGI IMG/M metagenome (GOLD analysis project Ga0099364, IMG submission 73070) | Microcerotermes parvus P3 segment gut microbial communities from Pointe-Noire, Republic of the Congo - Th196 P3 | ecosystem: Host-associated > Arthropoda: Insects > Digestive system > Gut ... | reverse complement strand
TTAATGGTAATCTTACGGCGAAGCAACTCGCTCAGAAAGCCCTCCAATATCCCAAAGTTGGCTTTATTGCGAAGCAGGCGTTTCATCGCCCAGTCGAACGAAATCATACTGCGTGTTTTCATGTCGTCATGTTTTTTGATGATTATCTAATTATTTGTTTGAGAACTTTTTTATGATAAAAATTTACAGCACAAAAGTACAAAAAAGTTTTTAGATTTCAGCAAATATTTTTCATTTTTTTGAAGTTAAATGCACACAAATACTTTTTCAAAACATTTCCAAACATTTGTTTTCAATTTCGCGCATTTTTTCCTGTTCGGCTTTGGTTTTATCTTTGTAACCGCACAGATGAAGTATTCCATGTACCATGACGCGAAGCAGTTCATTGCGAAAATCAACCTTATAGCGCGTCGCATTTTCTTTCACTGCGTCTATGCAAATGTACATCTCGCCTGCAATTTCATCGGAAGTTGAATTGTCGAACGTAATAATATCTGTAAGATAGGACTTTTTCAAGTACGTTTTGTTCAGTTCGAGAATTTTATCAACACTCACAAAAATAAAAAACAGATTGCCAGTTTTTTTTCTTTTTTCGGCAATAACATTGTGTAGCCAACCGGATATTTTCCTCTTTTCCTTTAGGTTAAAAGAAATATCATCACTAAAATATCGTATTGCCAATTTTACTTTTTATTCAGAAAAAACGTCATCTTCACAAAACTGCCGTTGTTTTCAAACTCAATTTTGTCTGAAAGTTTTGACATAAGAAACACGCCGCGTCCATTCACGTTTTCGATGTTTTCGGGCGCAGTTGGATCGGGCAAACTTTTATAATCAAATCCTGGTCCTTCGTCACTTACAGTCAATACGACTTTATTGTCGTCTTTGGCAAAAGTCAATTCGACATTTTTGCTCTCTATCAACTGATTACCATGCATTATTGCGTTATTGGTAGCCTCAAGAGCAGCAATCAATAAATTGCCATATACGTCTTTATCAATACTATGGCTGGCTGAAAAATCTTCTACATATTTTTCAACAATCTGAAGATTTTCAGTTTTCGATGTTACTATAATTATATCTTTCATCACAAGAATGTATCTTTTTATACTTATACTGTTTTTTTTAAAAAAAGTTACATTTTTAGTGAAAAAAATTAAAAAAAGTTTAAAATTTATTTCAAAAATAACTAACTGTCACATTATCAATTATTATTTAAAAATCTTTTTTAGATTTGTACATCCCGAAAAACAACCACTGGCAAAACTGCGAACACTGCCGGGAATGAATATATTAGTCAATTCTTTGCAGCCCTTAAATGCGCTGTGTCCTACACTTGTGACGCCATCAGGGATGACAACGCTTGTTATGCCTTTGCAACCAGAAAAAGCATAATTTCCTATGACTGTTACCTTTACGCCTTCAATCTCTGATAAAATAACAATATCACCGGTAGCGTTACGACTTTTCGTAACTGCTGCCGTTGATGCGTCAGAATCAATCAGATACGTTATCCCGTTGATTTCTACATACTTAACGCTACTGCTAAATAAATTTCCGAAGATACCTACAGACATAATTTTGATGTTATTAAATACTAGAAATTTCAAAATCAAATTCGTTACGCAACTCCTATACATTACCTGAAGAATTCAAAAGAAATGCATGTAGTTTCGTACGCCTTTATAATAGTATACGAAAAAAAATGAAAAAAGTTACGTTTTTAGAGAAAATTTCATTGCTTTTTGAACTGATGGACGAAACTTTCAATTTTTTTGGTATCTTTTATTGCCGGAGCTAATTCAAAACGGCTATTCAGGTCTATACCAGCCATTTTGGGATGTCGAAAACTTGACAATTCATAAAGATGTTCTGGCGCAATTCCTCCGCTTAACAGAAATGGCGCGTCGCCCTGATAAGCCTGCAATATTGACCAATCGAAACGTTTGCCTGTGCCGCCACGCTCTTTGTCTTTTGTGTCGAATAGAAAATAGTCAGCAAAAGGCTCGTAAGCCACCGTTTGCAACAAATCGGCTTCCGACGAAATCGAAAAGGCTTTAATTACAGTATACCCTGCACATCGCACTTGGCGGCAAAGTTCAGGTGTCTCGTCGCCGTGCAACTGAACACAGTTCAGACGATACCTCAACGTTTTTCGCGATATTTCTGCAAATTCCTCGTTCACAAAAACTCCGACCTTGACCTTTGAACAAACCTGAATAGCAGCACAAAATCTATCAGCTTCGGGGACGTAGCGCGGGGAGGCTTCATAAAAAATAAATCCTATCCAGTCAATATCTATTTTTTCCAACGCGCGAATATTATCCTCGTCGCGCATTCCGCAAACTTTTACTATCATTTTATCAAAAAAATAATGCAAAAGTAGATTTTTTTTTGCAATTCAAAAAATTTATGTATTTTTGCAAAAAAAATATCAATGCGTTTTTTGATAATTATTTTTTTAGGGCTTTTTGCCTGTGTTTCAACAGTAAGGGCTGAAAGGGACGTTTCGCACCCGCAGTTCTCGGATTTGGTGTACGAGTTCCATATTGCCGAACTTAACAAAACCACGCCGCTTGATTTGTCGTATAATCAATATGTGCGTCGCTATATTGATATTTTCACTATAGAACGCCGGGCGCAGGTAGAGCAGTTTATGGGGCTTGCCGAAAGGTATTTTCCAATATTTGAGGACTATCTTCAGCGCTATGAATTGCCGTTGGAGTTAAAATATCTGGCGGTAATAGAATCGGGGCTTGATCCGTTGGCGCGGTCGCCGTCTAATGCCATTGGGCTTTGGCAATTTCTCTACGGCTCGGCGCAGATGTTCGATTTGAGGATAACTTCTTATATTGACGAGCGTAGCGATGTGTACAAGTCCACTGAGGCTGCGTGTCGTTACCTGAAATATCTGTACGAAACATTTGGCGATTGGAATCTGGCTCTTGCGGCTTACAACGGCGGTCCGGGCGAGGTGAACAAGGCTATAGAGCGAAGCGGCGGAGAAAGAGATTTCTGGAAACTGTATCCGTACATAACAGAGCCTATGCGCAGATACGTCCCCGCGCTCATTGCAATAATGTATGTTTTCAATAACGCAGACAAACATCAACTCGTGCCGCAACCACACGATCCGCTGTTTTCAAACCTCGACACATTGCATATTCATCAGGCTATCAGTTTTGCAAGTATTAGCGCTCAAATTGGAATGGAAGAAAGAAATATCCGCAGGCTTAATCCTGTTTACCTGCGAAACGAGATTCCATACATGGGACAACCGATGACATTAGTGCTGCCACACGACAAGGCAATAGAGTTTTTAAGGTCTAAATATCAAATTATTGCAACACCAACAGTTGCAAACAATATTTTGCCCGAACATCGCGCAGGCATGGCTGCAATTCAATATATGGTGCAACCGGGCGATTTCCTGCATAAAATAGCGATGCAATTCGGTTGCACAGTGGACGATATTTGCCGATGGAACAACATAACTATCAATAGCAATATTAATGCAGGAATGAGATTGGTAATATGGACAAGAGAATAATTTCAGGTTTCAGGGTTCAGGTTTTAGGTTTCAGGTTTCAGGTTTCAAGTTTCAGGTTTTTACGGCAATTTCAAACATTAAACCTCAAACTTCAAACATTAAACTTTAAACCTGAAACATTAAACTTTAAACTTCAAAGCGTTTTTCTCGTTATTTTCCTGTTTTTATCATTTTCCGTTTACGGACAGTCATCGCGTTTTCGGGAAGAAAATCTTGTTCCCAATCCAAGTTTTGAACGAAATCGCTCTTGTCCAAGATATAACTACAGCATAAGATATGTTGTGGGCTGGGAGCGTTCTCACATGTTTTCGGCAGATTATTTTCATCGCTGCGTTGGCGCTTTTCAACACATGAGTTTGGGAGTACCGCGCAATATGTTTGGCGTTCAGCAGCCACGAACGGGCGATGCATACGCAGGACTATCATTCTGTAACGAAATTTTGACCGCCAGACTTATCCGTCCGTTAGTTAAAGATTCTATATATAAAGTAGAATTTTTTGTCAATCTTGCTGATACCAGCAACGTTGCAACGCGCTACATGGGAATGTATTTTTCCGAACGGGAAATACGTTACGTACAAAGTAACTGGGAGATGATTTCTGAATTTATTCTCGATGAGCCGCCGCAGATACAAAACCCACGCGACAGATACCTGACCGATACAGAAAACTGGACGTCCATAAACGGATTGTACACAGCCAAAGGCGGCGAAGAATATATTTCTATCGGCGGATTTTATCCGTATCACGACAGCCTGATACATGTTATCCGCGCAAATCGTCCGTTGAGAAATATTTACAGAGGCTGGGAAACGCATCTTGGATATTACTTTGTGGACGATGTGTCGGTTATTCCCTACGGAATGAATTGGCAAACAGAAATAAATTATGTTTTGCGACACGTGTATTTCGATTTTGATGAAATAACGCTTTTGCCCGAATCGGTTGACGAATTAACGCGCCTGTCTGACCATCTGAAAAAACATCCTACATACGATATAAGTATAAGAGGTCATACCGATGATTACGGATCAGATGAATACAACGAAATTCTTGCTCTCAACAGAGCAAATGCGGTGGTTGACTGGTTGGTAAATGTTGGAAATATTGACATGGGACGTATAACATTCAGCGGAGCAGGTAGACGAGAACCAATAGCCGACAATGAAACAGATGAAGGAAGAAGCCTTAACAGAAGGGTAGAATTTATTCTGACTGATATATGATTAGAAAAGCCTAACACTTTCTGACTTATCATACGTTCATGCTCTTGAGGTTTATAACAGCAGTATCAAAATGCCGATAAAAAATCTACAATAACCTGCCAAATTGTCCGCTTGCAACTGCATAAAATAGAGGCGTTTGCAAGATTTATTAAAATATTATCGGACATAATGACCAATCAATACGGTTTGGCAAATTATTTGTTGTATATTATTTGATATTGTGTCAGAAAAAATGGCAAATAAAAACATATAACATTAATGTAACTAAAATATGTTGAAAGATAAATCAATAATTGACGATACTTTGAAAGAGGCATTGGACGCTGATTTAGATCAGAACGAAATGATTGAAGCCGAAAGTGAAGAAGCAAATGAAGATTCTGATAAATCGCAGGAATTGAAAGAGTTGCAGGATAAATATCTTCGTCTTGCCGCAGAGTTTGATAATTATCGCAAGCGTACATTCCGCGAGAAAGCGGAATTGATTCAATCGGCGGGTGAAACGCTTCTTAAAGAAATTTTACCGTTAGTTGATGATTTTGAACGAGGTATCGAACAGGCGGCAAAAGCAGAAAATATGGAAGCCGTAAAAACAGGCATGGATCTTATATACAATAAGTTGAAGGATTTTTTGACAAATCAGGGAATTAAGGAAATAAACGCGGTAAACGAAGTTTTCGATACCGATTGGCACGAGGCGGTAACAAATTTTCCAGCCCCGACTGACTGCATGAAGGGCAAAATAATTGACGTGGTACAAAAGGGTTACACGTTGAATGATAAAGTAATACGCTACTCAAAGGTTGTTGTTGGCGAATAAATAAAAATACAAATGGCAAAAAGGGATTATTATGAAGTATTAGAAGTACCAAAATCAGCGAATAAGGAAGACATCAAGAAAGCCTACCGCAAGAAGGCTATCCAGTATCATCCTGACAAGAATCCGGGCGATAAGACTGCCGAAGAAAAATTTAAAGAAGCGGCAGAGGCTTATGAGGTTTTGAGCGACGACAACAAGAAAGCCCGCTACGACCAGTTTGGTCACGCAGGCATGGGAGGCGCAGGCGGTTTTAGCGGCGGCGGTATGAGCATGGACGACATCTTCTCGCATTTTGGAGATATATTCGGAGATATGAGCGGCGGCGGTTTCAGATTTAGCAGTTTCGGCGGCGGCGGCAGACCGCAGCAACGAATGAGTCGCGGAAGCAACCTGCGCGTAAAAGTAAAATTGACTTTACAGGAAGTAGCGCAGGGAACAGAGAAGAAACTGAAACTGAAAAAATACGTCACCTGTAAAACCTGCGGAGGATCGGGCGCCGAAGGCAATGACGGAATTTCAACCTGCAACGTGTGCAACGGCTCTGGACAAACAATGCGCATTACCAACACTATACTCGGACGTATGCAAACTGCCTCAACGTGCAACAACTGCGGAGGAAGCGGAAAGGTTATTACAAAAAAATGCACCGCCTGTTACGGCGAGGGAATTGTTCAGGACGAAGATACTGTTACCGTAAAAATACCAGCCGGAGTAGCCGAAGGAATGCAGTTGAACGTCAGCGGACGAGGCAATGCGGCGCGGCGCGGAGGCATAAACGGCGACCTGCTCGTAGCCATCGAAGAAGAGCCGCACAGCGAACTGATACGCGACGGCAACGACCTGATTTATCCTCTGTTTGTAAGCATACCCGATGCAATCATCGGTAGCGCCGTAGAAATACCTACTATTGACGGAAAAGTAAAAATTAAAGTAGAACCCGGCACACAGGCTGGAAAAATTTTACGTCTGCGCGGAAAAGGTATTCCAGAAATTAACGGCTACGGAAAGGGCGATTTGTTAGTATCAATAAATGTTTGGATACCAAAAGAAGTTTCAAAAGAAGAACGTTCTGCGCTTGAAAAACTGAATAAATCGGTAAATTTCCAACCGCATCCGACACAGGAAGATAAAAGTTTTTTCCAGAGAGTCAGAAACTTGTTTGAATAAAAAAAGGGTCTTGAGCAACAAACGTTGACAAAACCCAACCTATTAACCAAACCATGATTCACTTTGTACTATAATAGACGGAAAAAATCAAAAACGTTGCGTCAAAAAGTGAAATTTTTTTTATTTTTGATAAAAAAAATGTTTCTTTGCAGACTAAATCAATAAAAAAAATAAATGGAATCTGTATCAAATCAGCAATTACTCAAGCGTATCGCAACATTGGTTTCAGAAAACAAGGCTTTGAAAGAAAAGTACCGTATAGCCGTTGAAGCGTATCATCAAATATTCAATGAATTGAAAAAATTCAGAGAACAGATCGAATTAGTGCAATACGAGCATGACGACGGAGATACGAGCATACCATTCTATAAAAAAACCCGATTTGAAACTGTTACCATAATGTTCGTCGAGATTTTGGGGCTTTCAGACGTTACAACCACAAACGAAAACGCCTCGAAATATATAGACAAATACGACGATTATATTCTCCGCTTCAGCGATATAGCGAAAAAACACAAATTGGTTAAGTTGCACAGCATTGGCGACAACTTTGTATGTGCGGGAGGTATATCCGAGAAAAACGTAGTCAATCCGTTTACGGTTATTTTAGCCGCTTTTGAGATACTTGGCATAGTGGAAGAAGATATTCAAAACAGCAATTTCCCTGCGACTTGGAGTATAAAAATAGGTATTCATACGGGCGCCGTTACTGCGCTGGTCGGTGGGCAACAGGAAAACGTGAACTATCACGAATTGAAAGGCGACACTATGACCGACGTAAGCCGTATTGTTTCTGCTGGAGAAAAAAATACGATGACAGTTTCAGGCGCTACATACGAATTGGTTAAGGAACTTTTCGACTGTAAATACTTCAGCGCGCTGCCTGTTAAATATCGCAATAAATTGGGACTTTACTCGGTTTCAGGCATTAAAAAAGAATTTGCCGACAATGAAAAAAGATATTTCCCCAATCATGAGTTCCGAACAAAATTGATGCTTGTACAGTTTGGCGATTTGCAGGAATATATTTTAGACAAGTTAGAAAAGGAACTTCCTGATAATCTATACTATCACAACGTAAAACACACGGTTGATGTTGTTACTCAAAGCGAACTGATAGGCTGGGCAGAGGGTTTGAACGACCACCAGTTGTTAATACTCAAAACGGCGGCGCTGTTCCACGATACAGGATTCACTGTTGCGTTTGACAATCACGAAGAAAATTCTGTGGTAATTTCCCGCGAAATTTTGCCAATCTACGGCTATTTAGACGAAGAAATTGACGAAATATGCCGTATCATAATGGCAACCAAGATGCCGCCCAAGCCAACCGATTTGCTCGAATCAATAATCTGCGATTCAGACCTTGATTATCTCGGACGAACTGATTTTGTGCCTGTTTCAAACACGCTGTATGCCGAAATTAAGGAACAAAAACCGTCTCTTTCGCTCAACGATTGGAACAAAATGCAGGTTAAATTTATCAGTTCGCACCAATATTTCACCAAAACAGGACGTAAATTGCGTAACGTTAAAAAACAGGAACAGATAGACCGGATAAAGCAATTAATTGAAAATTGACGGCTTTTTCACGTTATCATGCCAAAAAAATTGATGCAAAATAACAATCCATATTCGTTCTTAAACCGCAAATTAGCGATAAAGTTATCTATTGGCATAAACTCGCTTATTTTCCTTATCGTTATTACGGGTCATGTTTTCAGCGAAGTACACGGAGAATCCTTATATATGAACGAAACGGGCGTTTTGTATTTTATCATTGCGCGTTTTGCGAGCGGTTTTTTCATTTTTTATATCCTGTATGAGTTTTGTTTTTGGATATTTCGCAAGAATTGGAAAAATAGCAAAAAATATTTTGCGGCGTTTTTGGGAACGGTAGCTGTGGCTATGCTGATAAGTCCCGTTTTCTCAAAATCAATACTTCTGTTTTTTAATTCACTGCCAGAAGATTTATACAACAGGGTTGTTAGTACAGGTTTTAGAAAAGACCTTGCATCGGCTATAATTACCTTTTTATCAACGCTGTTTATTTCGCTGTTTATTCGCAACCAGCATACATTGCTCGAAAACCAGCGATTGATAGCCGACAATATCCGCAATCGCCACGAGGCGTTGAAAAATCAGTTGAATCCGCATTTTCTGTTCAACTCGCTCAACACGTTGGACGGATTGATAGGCTTCGACAACGAAAAAGCCCACAATTACGTGCATAATTTGTCGTCAATATTCCGCTATACCATTCAAAACAAGGAAATAACAACCTTAAAAGATGAATTGAAATTTGCGGAAGCATACACCTTTTTGATGAAAATTCGCTATGGCGACAGTTTACAGATACAATACGCTGTTGATGAGAAGTATAATCATTATCACATCACACCTTTAAGTCTGCAACTTTTGATTGAGAACGCCATCAAACACAATGTTGTCAACGACCGTGATCCGCTCGCTATCCGCATTGAAACAACGGAAAAGGATACAATTATGGTTAGCAATGCCATTCAGCCCAAACTCAACGCCGAAGCGGGCGAAGGCATAGGATTGGCTAACCTCGTGGAACGCTATCAATTACTGTTTGGAAAAGAGGTTTTGATTACTAAAAATGGCGATTTTACGGTGGAAATACCGTTAGTCAAAAAATTGAACTTAGCGAAGCGATCTCATGAGACGAAGTCGAATAAAATTGAGAATTGAAATATGGAAGAAGGTCAATTAGTTTTAGATGCTGAATACATAGGGAAAGTTATACGCAAGTTCGCCTTCGGCATGATTGTTGATATCGGATTTCATTTTTATTGGAAATTCGGTTCAATGCCCGGATATTTACACCAATCGAAATTTTTTGATATAGAATCTTTCAATAATTACGAAATCGGGCAATCTATAAATGTAGTATATAATGGAAAAAACGAAAAGGGATTACTGTTCACGCTCGCAAATGATGGAGGTTTGCGTGCTAATTATGAAGGAAAAAAAGTAGCGGTAAGGGCTATAAGAAACTATGACAAATCGCTGAATTTTAAGATAGAAGACAAATTCGATGCCGTAGTGTCAGTAAAAAAAGAGAATTACGGCGACAAGCAGAATTTATTATTTGATGCAATAAGTTGCTTGTCAAACGACGAAATAATTTATTGCGAAGTGATAGGCGTAAAAAGCAATTCTAATGTTTTTGTTGTAAAATGGCTTTTGGAGGACATCGTTAAAAAATTTATAGGCAAAACTCTTAAAGTAAAGATTGTTAAAATTTTTAAAAAAGGTTTTTTACTTATGGCAAACGACAAATACAAAGTCAAGGCGCCTATTAATAAAAGCATTTACGGCAATGATGAACAGTTGATTGTAATCGGACGGAAAGGCTGGCAAAGTGGTGATATTATAAATTGTGAAATATTGGACGTAGTTTGGAAAAAAGAAATGTTTATTGTGAAATGGCTGCCCGATAAAGAATTAAATATTTATTTCGAAAAAATGCCTCCTAAAATATTGAAAGAGAGCGATCACAATGAAACTTTAGTATTGGAAGAGAGCGATCGCAATGAAACTTTAGTATTGGAAGAGAACGATCACAATGAAACTTTAAAAGAAAAATGCCAAAAAAAAATTAGTTTTAAAGAATACATTGGCAAAACCATTCCTATTAAGGTTTGTAGAAGTGATAATGGCGACTTGGATTTTTTTGTAGATGATAAATATAAAGCCAAAATACCTGTTCCAAAAAGAAAAGGCGGAACACAATTTTTTGTAAAAATGGCGTTGAAAAGCAGGTTAGATGTGATCCAAACAATATATTGCGAAGTCAAAAATGTTCCTAATTCGTCTACCGTTAGATTAAGATGGCTGCAAGACAACGAGCAAAATATTATAGGAGGTCTGAATAAACTACGATTATATGATTTTGACCTTGAATTTGTTAAAATAAACAAAGAAATCGTAATAGTTGAGCCTTAAATAGTTGTCGTACAGAGCATTAAATGCCTGATTGCGCAACTAAACAGCAATATTTGAACGAACTATATCTCGCCAAATTAAAGAAAATTTATCGTTTTTGGCGAATTATAAAATCATATTTCGCCAAATTAAATATTTTTTATATCTTTGTGGCGAACTATAAAACATTATTTTTATGATAACAAACAAGGTTATTGGTAGACAAAATGAACAGAAACGTTTTTGTCCACTTGAGCAAAATCATACAAAAACAGCATCACTTTTGTCCATTAGACCAACTTAGCGAAGCGATTTATGAGACGCAGTCGAATAAAATTGATAATTGATAACTGAAAACTAATAGTATGAAAGCCGTAATAATTGAAGACGAAATAGTTGCCGCACAAAGCCTTAAACGCTTAATAGCGCAGGTAAACAGCAATATTGAAATTGTCGCAGTGCTGCAAAGCATCGGAGACAGCGTAGAATGGTTTGCAGCCTCGCCCCTACCCGACTTGGTGTTTATGGATATTCACCTGTCTGATGGCTCCGCTTTTTCCATTTTTGAAAAGCTAAAAATTAAGGCGCCAATTATTTTTACCACCGCCTACGATGAATACGCCTTAAAAGCGTTTGAGGTCAATAGCATTGATTATCTTCTAAAACCTATCAATATCAAGGACTTGGAACGGGCAATAGAAAAATTCACGTGCTTGGGCGCGTCCAAAATAAGCAACGAAGACGAGATTGCAAGTATGCTGTCCATGTATAAAAGAGAAAATACGGTCTACAAATCGAATTTTCTAATACCCCACAAAGATAAGTTTATACCCCTGTCGGTCAATGATATTGCCTTCATTTTTTCGGAAAACAAAATTGCCAAAATCATAACGTTTGACAATCGCACTTTCTACGAACAAAATTCATTAGACGAGTTGCAACGACAGTTAGATCCGTCAAAATTTTTCCGTGCAAACCGTCAATTTATTATCTCGAATAGGTCAGTAAAGGATATTTCAATTTGGTTTGACAGCAAACTATCTATAAATCTGTCGGTAGAAGTTCCTGAAAAAATTATAGTCAGTCGTGCGCGAGCAGCGGAGTTTAAAGAATGGTATCAAAAACAATAATATGCTAAAAATGAAGGAAAAGATAAAATTCCGTAGTATAAAATTGTTCCACGTGGAACAATTTACTAATTGACTATTGTTTATGTTTTTATTTGTTCCACGTGGAACAAATTATCGTCCAAGATGTATCAACAAAACGTTTAAGTCAGACGGCGAAACTCCCGATATTCGAGAGGCTTGCCCTATTGTTTGTGGTCTAATTTTTGATAACTTTATCCTTGCTTCCATCGAAAGCGATGTAATTTTTCGATAGTCAAATTCTATTGGGATCGAAATATGCTCTAATCGCTCAAGTTTCTGTGCGTTTGCTTTTTCACGCTCAATGTATCCCTTGTATTTAAGTAATATTTCTGTGGCTTCAATTATTTCTTCCTTTCTGTTAGGAATCAATTCTGTGGCTGTTTTTAAATCGGGTACTTGGGCAATCAAATCATTTAATTTTACCTGCGGACGCAAAATCAGGTCAATTAATTTTACGGTCTGCCGTACTGGCGGCGTTCCCGCTTGTTCTAAATAGTGGTTGATAACCGCAGGATTAATAGAATAATCGTTAATGAATTTGATTAATTCATCGCGTTTTTCTGTTTTTTCCTGTAATAGCGCCATGCGAGCGTCAGTCGCTAATCCTATTTTGTGCGACAGCGGCGTTAGCCTTGCATCTGCGTCGTCCTGTCGCAAAAGAATACGATACTCTGCCCGCGACGTGAACATACGATACGGCTCGTCATCAACTCCTTTTGTTACCAAGTCGTCAATTAATACGCCTATATACGCTTGGTCGCGCCTCAAAATGAACGGCGGTTCTTCGCGCGTTTTTAATGCGGCGTTTATACCTGCCATTAAACCCTGTGCAGCCGCTTCTTCATAGCCGGTAGTGCCATTTATTTGTCCGGCAAAAAACAAATTTTGTAAAAGTTTCGTTTCCAAGTTATGCTTCAATTGCGTTGGTGGGAAAAAATCATATTCAATGCCGTAGCCGGGGCGGAAAAGTTTAACGTTCTCTAATCCATCAATATTTCGTAAGGCTTCCCATTGAACATTCCAAGGCAATGATGATGAAAAACCGTTCAAATAATACTCATTAGTATCAACGCCTTCAGGTTCTAAAAATAATTGATGGCTGTCTTTATCGGCAAACGTAACGATTTTGTCTTCTATGCAAGGGCAGTAACGCGGTCCTTTACTCTGTATGGCGCCGTTATACACGGGCGAATCAACGAAACCCCGCTCTAAAATACGGTGAACAGCGGGATTAGTGTAAACAAAGTAACATGTTCGCTGTTGCAGTTCATTCTTAATGTCGGGTAAATATGAAAAACGGTGGAAATTGGTTTCGCTGTCTTGTTGTCGTATTTTTGCGAAATCAACGGTGCGTCCGTCAATACGCGCAGGAGTTCCCGTTTTTAACCGTCCTGTTTCAAAGCCGATTTCTCGTAATTGTTCTGACAATCCCTTTGCCGACTGTTCTGAAATTCTACCGCCCTCGATTTGTACCCGCCCAAAATGCAATAATCCGTTTAAAAACGTTCCGCTTGCCAAAACAACCGCTTTTGAACGAAAAGAAATACCAACGCGGGTATTTACTCCACACGCTTTACCGTCTTCTATTATTAAAGAAACAACGCTATCTTGCCATAAATCTATGTTTGAGGTATTTTCAATAACTCTGCGCCATTCTTGCGAAAATTTCATTCTATCGCATTGTGAACGAGGACTCCACATTGCAGGACCTTTTGAGAGATTTAACATTCTAAATTGAATTGACGTCTTATCTGTTATAATTCCAGACTGACCGCCTAAAGCGTCAATTTCTCTAACTATCTGTCCTTTAGCAATACCCCCCATAGCAGGATTGCACGACATCTGACCAATTTTTTCCATATCAAAAGTAACAAGAAGAACTTTTACTCCCATATTAGCCGCTGCACACGCAGCCTCGCAACCGGCATGACCCGAACCTACTACTATTACATCATATTGCGGTAAATTTTTCATATTGTATTACCGTCCCTGCTTGCTAAACTCATAAATTCCATCAACGTGTTTTGGAAAAAATCGGCAAAATCTTGAATATCTTCCTCGTAAATCATAATGCGATATTTATCAAACTTGTCGCCAGATTTCTTACTTTCGGTGATTGTCATGTAAAAATCACGTTTTTCATTTTGTTTAATATCAAAAAAATAGGTACGTGGACCCTTTTTTAACCTTGCTGAAAAAACTTCGCTCATTATTATATTTTTTTTAGGTATAAATCAAATGTTAAAATTTTTGCAAAAATAAGTCTTTTTTTTTATAAACAAAAAAAACAGGCTGTCCGTTTTCTGTTGTTTGCTTTTTTTGTGCTAATTATCGTTTTTTTTTGCTCTCTGAAGTCACGGCGGTGTCATCTTACGCCGCCGGTTTCTTTGCAATAATTACATAACAGGCGGTTTCAAAGTGAAGTTCGCAGGCTAATTCAAATTTTTGAGCGCCGTGCGCTTTCTTGGTACCAATGGCTTTTGCGCGAAAAAACGATGTAGACACAAACAGATTAGTAAAATTGATACAGGAAATCAACAAAATAACCAAGGCTGTTGTTATAAAAACCATCATTAATTGTTTGTTACCCTTGAAAATCGGATCAAACAACATTCCCAAACTGAAATGCATATTGGTCTACCTCGTTATTTTGCTTTACGTGTTTAACAGTATACGGAACGCCGTCTCACGTTGGAATTTCTTCATTTTTCGTTTATTGTAATTTACCATTTACCTTCACATCGCCCAAAGGATAGTGCTGAAACATATTTTCTTCCATCCATTTGTTTGCTTGCAACGGGGTCATTTTCCAACCCGAATTGCAACTTGTAACAATTTCGATAAATGAAGTTCCCTTTTTCAATTTTTGGTTTTCAAACGCCGTGCGTATAGCGCGTTTTGTTTTGCGAACAGCCGCAGCAGTATGTACTGCCTGCCTTGTTGCATAAAAAGTTCCTTCCAGACGGGCTATCATTTCAGTAATATTCAGGTGATGTCCCATCGTCTCGGTATCGCGTCCAAATGGCGAAGTAGAAGTTTTCATGGCGGGTATGGTTGTAGGAGCCATTTGTCCGCCGGTCATACCATAAATACCATTGTTTATATAGATGACAGCAATATTTTCGCCTCTGTTGCAGGTATGTATCGTTTCGCTTGTTCCTATTGCGGCAAGGTCGCCATCGCCTTGATAGGTGAATACGTATTTGTCGGGCAATACGCGCTTAATACCGGTAGCAACTGCGGTAGCGCGTCCGTGCGCCGCCTGTACCATGTCTATTTTATAAAAATCGTAGAGCAGCACCGAGCAACCAACCGGCGTTATTCCTATGGTTTCGCTCTGGACGCCCATCTCCTCAACCACTTCCATTATCATGCGCACAACCGTGCCATGCCCGCAACCCGGACAAAAATTAAACGTTGCCCCAGTCAATAACCCGCTGGGCTGATAAACTAAATTTTCTTTATTTGTGATTTCCATTTTGTTAAAAAAACAATTAATCTGCAAAGTAAAGCATTTTATGTGAAAAAAAAAAAAATTTTTTGGAATTAAAAAAAAATTGTAATTTTGTCCGTTTTTTTAAATGAAAAAAATATATACGTATGGCAAAAGTAATTGCTTTAGCAAATCAGAAGGGAGGGGTAGGTAAGACTACCACAGCCATCAATCTGGCGGCAAGTATGGCGATTCTTGAAAAAAAGATATTGCTTATTGATGCTGATCCTCAGGCAAATGCAACGTCGGGCTTAGGCTTCGATGTGCAGAATGTCAATAACAGCACTTACAGGTGTATGATTGACAAGATTGACCCTGAAACAGCCATTTTAAAGACCGAAATTCCCGGTCTGGAACTGATACCATCAGACATTGATTTGGTTGGAGCAGAGATTGAAATGGTTAGTCTTCCCGACAGGGAAGGTATATTGAAGAATGTCGTCCGTCCTGTTAAGGATAATTATGACTACATTTTTATAGACTGTTCGCCGTCGTTAGGTCTTGTAACCATGAATGCCTTATCGGCGGCAGAATCGGTGATTATTCCTGTTCAGTGCGAATTTTTTGCTCTGGAAGGTTTATCCTTGTTACTCAATACTATAAGATTAGCACAATCGGGTTTCAATCCTTCGCTCGAAATAGAAGGTTTTCTGCTGACTATGTACGATGCAAGGCTAAAATTGAGCAATCAGGTGGTAGAAGAAGTGCAGCGTCATTTTCAGGATATGGTATTCAAGACAATTATCCAGCGCAACGTTAAGCTCAGCGAATCGCCAAGTCACGGGAAGCCGGTAATATTGTATGACGCCAATTCAGCGGGCGCCATTAATTATCTGAATCTTGCAAAAGAATTGTTGCAGCGAAACGCAAAATAAGTCATGGCAAAAAGAAACGCATTAGGAAAAGGTTTGGGAGCGCTTATCAGGCAGCCGGATGCACAAAATCCCGCAAATAGCGCAAACACTACGAATAAAATTGACGTAGGTAAAATAGAAGCAAATCCGTATCAACCTCGAACGCATTTTGACGAGGAAACGCTTGATGAATTGGCAGCTTCTATAAAACAGTTAGGTATAATTCAGCCAATTACGGTTCGCGAGGCTGACAACGGCATGTATCAAATCATTTCAGGCGAACGACGCTATCGCGCGGCGCTTATTGCAGGTCTTACTGAAATACCTGCATATATCCGCCAAGCCGAAGACAACAATATGCTGGAAATGGCATTGGTTGAAAACGTTCAGCGCGAAGACCTCGACGCAATAGAAATTGCCATAAGTTTTCAACGTCTGATTGACGAATGTCAGCTTACGCAGGAAAACGTTAGCGAGCGCATTGGGAAAAAACGTTCTACAATAGCCAATTATTTGCGATTGCTGAGGCTGCCTGCCGAAATACAACTGTCTATCAGACAGAAACAAATAAGTATGGGTCATGCACGGGCATTAGTGAATATCGAAGAAACAGCCATGCAGTTGCAGACGCTCAGCAATATTATTGAAAATGGACTTTCTGTGCGGCAAGTGGAAGCGTTAGTTCAACAAATAAATAATCCGGAACCTGAACCCGAAATTCCGGAAAATATTGATACGGAACCCGAAATTTCGGAAATAATCGAAATTCCGAAAATCGCAGAAACGCCGACAGAACAAAAAGACGTTGACGGGTTTTCTGACGACGAGTGGATAGATGATACTGACGAACAATCGTCTGAAAAAGAGACGATAATATATGAAGACACTCAAATTCCTGCATTTGTTCCAAACAAAGAGGCAGAGCAAAAGATGAAAGAACGTTTGAGCAATCGTTTTGGCGGCGTTAAGGTTGATATAAAAAGAGAAGCGTCAGGCGCAGGACGGATTGTGATACCGTTTGAGACTGATGATGAACTACATTATATAATGGAGTTGACAGAAAAGTGGTAAATAATTAAAAATACCAAAGTTCTCAGCAATTTTGGGCGCCAAAGATAATAATTATTTCACTAATGTTTCGAGCCTGCTTCTGATATTAACATAAACAACGTACTAAAAATACTCAAGTTTTCAATTTTTATCATGCTTCACACAACAAAAACCCTACTCCAAACAATACTTCTGGCAACCCTCTTACTGCCTTCGGCTGCCGCCCAGCCCGCCGATGTAGCCCGTCAAACCGACAGCATACTCGCCTTGCTGCCCCAGTTGCCCGACAGCGCAAGGATAGATGCTTTGCTAAAACTTGAAAACATGCATGATGCCTTGCAGTCGCGCGGACGTATTTTGCAAATGACCCTCAACGAAGCCCGACGACAAGGAAACGTCGAAGTAGAAGGTAAGACTTTGCCACGTCTTGCCTCGTTTTATTATAATCAGTTAGACAGTGACAGCATTTTTATCTTTGGCGAAGAGGCAATACGCTTTAACCGGCAACACAAGCGGTACGAGGATATGTTTTGGGCATACGATATTCTCATCAGGTATGACGATTTGCAGGGTCGAACAATATCCGCAATGCGCAGAGCCGACGAGGCGCTCGCCCAAGCAAGAGAATTGCAGCATTTACTCGGAACATCGGATGTTTTGTTTGCAATGGGAAGAATTTATAACGCAAATGAACAGTGGGAAGAGGCGATAAAATGTTTGACCGAAAGCCTCGAACTGTTTTTGCAGTTTCAAAAGGATAATCCTTATCATGTTTCTTTTCGACATTACGACGCTTTAGTAAGCAATAATTTGCGTTTCAACAGACCGTTGGAAGCGTTGCGTTTCACAGACAGCATGCGCGTGGAAATAGGGCGCATCAATCAGGTAATACCTACTGCTAATACGCAGGCAATGAGTTTCATGGAAATGCACTGGCGCGCTTTAGCACACATTGAATTGAAACAGCCCGAACTCGCGCTTGAAGCGATACACAAAGCCGAAGAGATTTTCAACCCGCAATTCGGAAGCAGGTCATTCGGCGCACAAATTGACCGCATATACGGCGAATATTACCTTCTTATTGAAAACTACGACAAGGCGATTGAGTATTTAACGCGATATGTGAATTATTACGAAGAACTCAACCTTCCGGGTACGCCGATATTAACACATTCGCAAAAAAAATTAGCGCAGGCATATTCAGGAAAAGGCGATTATAGAAGAGTTGCAGAAATTCACCAGCGCATCACACAAGTCAATGAAGAACGCAACAGAAGGCAGTTCAACGCCCAACTCAACGAACTGCGCACCATCTACGAATTAGACAAACTCGAACTCGAAGCCGTGCGAAAGCAAGCACGTATCAGACAACAGAGCATCATAAATGTAGCCGCGCTTGGCGGATGTTTTTTGCTGGCGTTCATTGTGGTGTGCGTGGCGTGGAACAGAAAAAGAATTGCACAAAAGAACATCGCCCTCTACCGCCGTATTAAAGAACAGGACAAGGCTGTAGAAAAATACGAAGCATTAGAAAAGGAAAACAAATTACTGAAAGCCCGCATTCAAACAGACGACGAAAAAACGGCGTTAGACGACGAAAAGACGCAACATCAACTGTTATTTGACCGATTGCGCGAATATCTGCTTACCGACAGAAATTTCGCAAACGATACAATGTCCTCCGCAAACAAACTAAAAGAGCAATTAGGCACAAATAAAGACTATCTGTATGAGGCGATTAAAGAAGTTACAGGAAAAACGCTGCTGGCATACATTAACGACATGCGTTTGGAAGAAGCAAAAAAACTGTTGGACGACACCGACAAAAAAATAGAAGAAATTGCCGAAATGTGCGGATACGAAGTACAACGCACGTTCAACCGACGTTTTAAGGCGCATTTCGGAATTACGCCATCGGATTATAGAAATTCGGGGAAAATAGTTAGTGGGTAGTTTTCAGTCGGTAGTCGGTAGTTTTTTTAGTCGTTAGTCGTTAGTCGGTAGTCGGTAGCAAGGGCTAATGCCACCCAAGTCCCCATCGTCCCCACCGTCCCCAAAAAAACCAAAAAAACCAAAAAAAATCAAAAAAAAGTGATATTTTTTTTGTTTGTTAATAATATTTTGTATCTTTGCGCCGTTATTATAGTAGAGCGAATTTGTTCGAGGCATTAGTCGGGTTCAAGTCCCGTATCGTTCACGGTCGGGGAAAGGGTTTGTCCCTCCTGGACGCCTGTCAGTCCTTCATTTTTGGAGGGCTGTCTTATTTTTTGAAGTAGTGTAACTTATCGTCTTTGATATACCATATTTCGTCAATGTTTTCGATAGTTTTGTATACATTGACAAATCGCTTAAACATCTCTCGTTCGTTATCGAATTTTATGTAGTATACAATCCTTTTTGCACCTTGATACGATGCTTCCTCTGCTCTTTTGTGTATATTTCTAAAACCGCTCATCACTTTTATTTCCGTTGGAAATCCATTTACATTTATGTCATATTGAGGTATCTCAAAATTCGATTCATCCATCATCTCAATTTGATATCCGTTATATGCCAAAATATTAACAGTTTTTATTTCAAATTTCCCTGTTTCAGGGTCAAATTTATGCCCTTTGTGTATGACTATAATAGCATCAATATATCTTTAAATGCTTCTATATCAATAACTTTGATTGGCGGAAATGGTATTGATTTGAGCACGTTGAAATGTTTGTCGTTAGTAACGATGTAGTCGGCGCCGGCGTTGAGGGCGCAATCTACAAATTTGTTGTCGTCGGGGTCGACGGTGATTAAGTTCCATCTGTAATAAGGAATTGTTTGAATAATATTTGGCGATTTAAGCAACATTTCCAAAGTATTGAATGTAACTTCGATGGAGTAAAAGCGCAATAAAAGTTCTTCATATTCCTGTAGCATTTCCGTTGAGTAGCACAACGTAAAACTTCCTTGCCTAAATGCATCCCACAGACAACGATAAATAGAATTTTTAGGCAAAGCAACTAATAAACAATTGGTATCCAGAACAACTCGCATTATTTATAAGGCGTTCTATGGTGAGTGTTTAACATCTCTTCAATTTTTTGATTAGTCATCTCGTTTTCTACCCACCACTTGTCAGTCGCTGCATCTAACTTTCGCTGGATATAATCAAGATAAAGAGAGGTTATTTCATCTCTGTCCTGCTCGCTTCTTGCTCTTGCAAACGTCTGCAAAACAAATAGTTGTGTTG
>Ga0099364_10004748_pt1 | contig 20493 bp, 17 predicted proteins | sample TergutTh196P3_FD_73070 | JGI IMG/M metagenome (GOLD analysis project Ga0099364, IMG submission 73070) | Microcerotermes parvus P3 segment gut microbial communities from Pointe-Noire, Republic of the Congo - Th196 P3 | ecosystem: Host-associated > Arthropoda: Insects > Digestive system > Gut ... | reverse complement strand
CAGTTACGAAGGAAAAGTTTTATTTAAAGGCCATGAAACCAATTACCATAGCGTAAAGGACAGCGAAAAAGAAGGGTTGGCAATCATACATCAGGAACTTGCCCTTAGCCCATATCTTTCCATATATGAAAATATTTTCCTGGGACACATGGAGACCAGGTTTGGAATTATTAACTGGAATAAATTTATAAAGGAATCAAAAAAATACCTTGAGATCGTCGGCTTACAGGAAGCGCCGGAAACTGTGGTAAGCAAACTGGGCGTTGGAAAACAGCAGTTAGTCGAAATTGCCCGTGCCCTTTCCAAAAAAACAGATGTTATTATACTTGACGAGCCTACTTCTTCACTTAACGATGATGAAAGCGAAAAACTCCTTAATTTAATGCTGGAATTTAAAAAACGGGGAATTACCCTGGTAATGATTTCACATAAATTAAACGAAGTTCTTAAAGTTGCAGATACCGTAACCATTTTGCGGGACGGCCGTTCCATAAGCGCCTACGATGTAAAAGAAGTAAACCTTACAGAAGAAATGATCATCAAAGACATGGTAGGCCGCGATCTTACCCACCGTTTCCCGGAGCGTATGTCTGCACCCGGTGAAACTATAATGGAAGTAAAAAACTGGACGGTTTATCATCCTGAATATCATAATATTAAAGTGGTTGATGATGTTTCATTTTATCTGCGCAAAGGTGAAATATTGGCATTCTGCGGTCCAATGGGCGCAGGCCGTACAGAATTAATGATGAGCCTTTTTGGGCGTTCATACGGATTTCGCAGTGAAGGTGAATTACAGATCAGAGGGAGGAAGTATTCACTTAAAAGCCCCCGGGCAGCAATAAATTCAGGCCTGGGATATATTTCCGAAGATCGAAAAAATCTGGGCTTGGTTTTAATTCAGGATATAAAAACAAATATAACCCATTCAAGTTTGAACAAAATTTCAAAATTTAGAATAATCAACAACCAGAAAGAGATAAAAGATGTAGAGCATTATCGCAAGGAACTCAATATCAGAACACCTTCGATAAATCAGATAGTGCGTAACCTCTCCGGCGGCAACCAACAAAAAGTGGTGGTAAGCAAGGCTTTAATGGCAGACCCGGAAATTTTTATAGTTGATGAACCAACCCGGGGTATCGATGTTGGAGCTAAAACTGAAATTTACGGAATAATGAACAATATTATTGCTTCAGGCAAGAGTGTTATAATGGTCAGTTCCGAGCTTCCCGAAGCACTTGGAATGGCTGACAGAATTTATGTTATGAACGAAGGCAGTATAAAAGGGGTGCTGTCGAAAGAAGAAGCAACCCAGGAAAAAATAATGCATCTGGCGCTCGTTGGATAAGGAGAAAATATGAGCAATAATGTTATTCACACTTCAGATTTAAAAACAATGATAAAAAGCAATATCAGAAATTACTCAATGTTCATCATGCTGGTTCTGATTATGCTAATTTTTGCGCCATTAACAAGCTGGAATAACTTTAATCCGCGCAATTTTGTAAATATTTTCTTTCAGAATGGTTATGTACTTATTCTTGCGGTAGGTATGGTACAAATAATAATAACCAGAAATATTGATCTTTCCGTGGGTTCTGTCTGCGCTTTTATCGGCGCATTGAGCGCAATGATTTACAATACCGGTATAGGGATGCCTCTAACAGTTTTTGCATCAATTATAATCGGTGTTGCGGTAGGCGCTTATCAGGGAGCATGGGTGGCATTCGGAAAAATGCCGTCGTTTATCGTAACACTTTCAGGAATGTTGCTTTTCCGCGGCCTTACATACATAATTACCAATGTTAGCCCTATAGGTCTAAGAGATCATAATTATTCCCTTCTTTCAACCGGAACTCTTGATGAAGTTCTGGGAATCAGCAGGATAGGCTCTTATCTTCCAATGGCATTTATATTGGCAATATTTATATTGATTATTTTTTATATATCTGAATTTCTGGGGCGCAGGAAAAAAATAATCAACAATTTTGAAGTTGCCCCGTTGTCCTTGTTTATAACCAAGCTTGTATTAATCAGCTTTTTGGTACTGGGTCTTGCGGATCGCTTTGCCCGTTCCAGAGGTCTTCCGGTTGTCGTAATTGTTTTGGGTATAACAATATTTATTTTTAACTTTATTTTGAAAAATACTGTCTTTGGCCGTTATATTTATGCTGTGGGCGGCAATCCACTTTCTGCAAAACTATCCGGCATCAATTCGGAAATGGTTGTTTTTATAGTTTTTCTTTTTATGGGAGGCCTTACAGGTTTGGCAGCAGTTGTTTCCACAGGTTATATGAACAGCGCCCTGCCCCAGGCCGGTAACCTCTTTGAACTGGACACAATTGCAGCATGTTATATAGGTGGTGTCTCAGCAGGTGGTGGTATTGGTTCGGTAATAGGGGTAATTGTCGGTGCTCTTGTCATGGCAGCCATCAATAATGGGATGATTTTAATGAACTTGGGTATTCATTATCAATATGTGGTTAAGGCTTTAATTCTTGTTCTGGCAGTATTCTACGATATATACTCACGCCGCAAAGCCGGATTAGGTTGATAGATATCCATACTGAAACAATAAACTTAATTTTATTGGACTACCAGCCATTCTTTTCCATGACAATACAAATATTTGGCCTATAATGGAGTTATTATGAAAAAGTACTTGTTTTTATTACCGTTAATTTTTTCAATTCTTGGTACGGTTTACAGTCAGGACAGCGGAGATACTTTGCTGCAGATGGACACTGCTGTCAGAACCCTTAGCCAGAACCTTAACAGAAGTCTTGGCCGGGAAAGCAATGCAAGAATCAGTATTGGCCGTTTTATATACAGGGGAAACATAAGTCCCCTTGGAGATTATTGGCACAATCAGCTTTTACATGAACTGACAAATACTCCTAACCGTTCCTACAACCTGCTTATTGGCGGACAGGCAGATCTGACCATTACAGGTGAAATTGTAGTTATTGGAGAAACAGTCCGTGTTTTTACACGCCTTATACGCTCAGCAAACCAGGCAATAGAAGCTTCTTTTATCTCGGATTTACAGCGTAATCAGCATCTTAATCAAATGCTTATGTCCAGCGGAGCCAGCGCAGGAGACAGCAGCATGGATTTCCCAATCCTTGTTGAAATAGGCGATAACCCTGACTTTCCTGTAATCAATCGTAACCTCAATGCAGATGCCAATGATTTTTTCCTGCTTATCCCGGCTCAAAGCGGACGCCTTACCATTGAGACAACAGGAAGTATCGATACATACATGGAATTTTTTAATGCTCAATCCAGGGAATTGCTTGATGAAAATGATGATGGAGGTACAAACAGAAATGCCCGGATAAGGTACGAGGTAGAGGCAGGAGTTAGCTATATTGCAATGATACGGGGTTACAGCTCCAATGTTTCAGGCAGTTACGGTTTCCGTGCCTTTTTTACTCAACCCAGAGAGGATGCCAGTACCTGGGAAAACCCTTTATTGTACGAAATAGGTATTAATGAAAGCTCTTTACTTTTGGAACGTGAAATTTTTGAAAGGGGAGACGAAGACTTTTTTCTTCTTGTCCCTGACAGGAACGGGCGTATCACAATTGAAACAAACGGAAGCACAGATACGTATATGTACCTTTACAATTATGACACTCAGGAACTGCTTGATGAAAATGATGACGGGGGGCAAAGTCTTAATGCAAGGATAAGGCATTTTGTACATTCTGGCGTACGTTATCTTGTAAAAGTTACTGGGTATGGTTCCTATACAACAGGAGCTTATGGTTTTAGGGCTTTTATACCGTCCATGATTGATTTGGACCCGGATGAATATGAACCCAATGATGAGCCAGCCAATGCAGGCTTGATCGATTTAGGAGTTTCCCAGACGCATAATTTTCATCACGCAGATGATGTTGACTGGGTAAGGTTCGACATAACACAGGCAGGCCGTTACACGATACGGACAAGGGGCGTTGATTCAAACCGGCTTGATACATATATAGAGCTCTTTGATTCAAATCTAAACATGATTACAGAGGATGATGACGGCGGTGAATACCGGGATTCCCGCATAACCCTGCGCCTGGAAAGGGGAACTTATTACCTTAAAGTATGGTGCCTTGATGAAGAACCGGATCAGCCTTATACAATACTTATAAGCGGGCAGTGATAAAGGGCTTAATCTGATTCCAGTAGTTCCATCTCTATAATCTCATAACCTTCTATTACAAAGTCTGTAAAGACATTATAGGGTATCCACATAAAGCCGCCGTTTCCCCACTTTCTTCCCCAGCTGTTCATTATCTCAAAAGCACCGCGATTATCATCATAACCAACAACACACATTGCATGACCGCCGTAAAAATATCTTGGGTTTTCATTTGGCTGCCAAATATTTACAGCCTCATAAAACGAATCAGGGGTATTCATTCCTATTATTACAGGCCTGCCCTCGCTAAGGCTTTTTTTTATCATCCTTAATACAAGAGCTGGTTTTGATCTGTCTTCACTTGAAAAAAGTGTCACATACCCGGCTATGGGATATTTACTGCTGTTTTTGTAATGGGAAAGATCTATTCTGCGAAAGTCCATTGTGCGTTCAATATCAAGTATTCTGGCTGCACCTATATCTCTTATCAGATCAAGGGCAGTAAAAATTTCTGCGCCATACATACCGTTAAGATCATCAGGTCTTATGCTTTTATAGACATAAAGCGGAGAAAATGCATTTTGAGTTGTTTGAGTCTGATTAAGTCTTGAAAGTGCAATAGATTCAGAGATTGTCCTTGCCGCATAAGCAGCTGCCCAGCCAACACAGGTGCCGTAATTCTCCTGATCTCCTGGAAGGGGCGCATACTGTTTAAGCGAGAATACCCTTGGCAATCCTTCATAAACAACTGCATCAAGCTCAGGTCTTCTTGGAAGCTGGTTATAAGCTTCCTGGTCAAAGATTGCCCCTCTTGGGAAATTTTGTTCAAGCTGGCTGTAAACCGGAGTTATGCCAAGATTAAGAAGAAGTATTAATAATAATCCAAAAAATTTATATTTATTCATAGTAATATATAATTATATTATATCATTTAATTTCCAAAAAATCTTTTATATTTATATTTATTCTATTACTATGTTTATCATATAAAACAGCAGGAAGTGTAATACGTTCATTTCTGTATAGATCAAAACGTCCGTTTGGTACTTTTACACCGCTTATACTGCATGTTCTTATATCCTTTTTGTCATTCCTTAAGGCATTAATAAAATCATGAACGGATTCCAGCTTATTATCAGTGTATGTGCCAAAACAGCTTTCTTTTTTTAGGTCGTAGGCATTGTGTGTGTCAGTCCCTGCAACTACAGGCAGCTGTGATTTTTGTGAATACCTGTAAGCCAGTGCATCAAAGCCTTGAGTATTTCCGCCATTGCCTGCTTCCACTGCATCTGCTGCAAGTGATAAAGATATAGTTTTTATATAATCGTACTGTCTGAACGGATGAGCCTGAACAATACAGCCGCCGCAGCGTTTTACTTCTTCAAACTGCTTTTTTCTTGTCCAGCTTTTTGACTCTGGATGATCCAAAAGCCATTTTTTATCAAGGCCGTAAACAAGATAATCATCCCCTTCAATAGTTTCTTCCCAGCCAAAAAACACATCAAAACCCCGGCGTATACCTTCGTTTAGAGCATCTTCGTAACCCCTGCAAAATCCATTAACCCATCTGTCCCAGGGAAGCTTTTTATCAATGGCACTGTACCCATTGTAAAAATGATCGGTTACAAATATCCCTGAATAACCCATATCCTGATAACGTGCTATATAATCACGGCCAGGAGATCTTGCGCAGCCGCTGGCCTGCACAGTATGTAAATGGATTTCATATAAAAAAGACATTTATGTTATTAATAACCGTCTGACATGGCACGGTTTACATCGCGCTGGTAAAGTTCCTGGTAAACATAATTGCGTGTTTTAAGTTTATCCTTGATGGCTTGAGAAAATGGCACATGGCGCCAGAACATGCCCCTTAGATCCTTGTCCAGTCTCTGGGTGCCTTCGCTTTCTTTTGTTATCCAGGTAATATAATCTGCCATAAAGAAATCTTTAACATCGCCTTTCATCTTCATTTTTTGGAACCACTGATAATAGTTACCTGTTATGCCTTCTTCCATCCAGTAAAAAGAAGCTTTTTCTTTGGCTACCTGCCAGCGGAAATCTGCTATTCCTGTCAACACAGCATTATGCAGGCTTTTTGGGTACATGGGAATAGCTATGCGTCCCCGGCTTGTAGCGCGGTTGAACTTATCAAAGGGTTCCCAGCATATACCATAATCTCCGTAAGTTGGCAAAAGAATAACATAGGGAATAATTCTGTTAAGCCGGTTTTTATATGTTCTGCAAAAAGCCTCTGGGTCAATGCTTTCTACCCATGCCATTATGGCAAGAACATTTTCCCTTGTTCCCAGATCACCTGGCTGGCAGTGATAATAATCATTCATAAGTATTGGAAAGTGATTACCCTGACGGCCTATGGTCATTTTGGCCATCTGTCTTGCTGTTTGAAATTCTGTATCCACGGCGCCGACATCTACAGTAGCAGCCCCTTCCTGTTCCAGTTTTTCGCGGAGGTTGCGGGCTTCGTCTTCTGCATTGTAATAATCCTTAAAAAATATTTCCTTGTCGCGATCAATTTTTAATAGATTTCTTAGCATATCATTAATATCACTGAATGCACGTTTTTGTCCTTCGTTGTAACAGTAAGAAACAAACGATACATCGTCTTCACGGGCATGTTCCATAATATGCTTTATATGGTTTTTAAGTATATCTTCTGTATTTCTTCTTTCTTCATCCTTGGCACGCAAAAGGTTTCTGGCACCATCAAGTTTACCCTGGGCTTTCTCCATATGCTGTTGCAAACGTGCAGCATTATTGCTTCTTGATACCTTTACTTCATCTGTTGTAGAAGCCCTGACAGTTCCGGTTCCTACTGCCTTTAACCATTCATCAAGATAATAAACAGGCTGATTATAATTATTTTCTTCGATTACCCTGGAAAAAAGATTGCGGTTTTCCGGACTAAGAAAATTAGGGTGAAGCAGGCCAAAACGCAGTAAATACTTTTTTGGTTTTTGCATACTGTACGGCGCTTTTCTGGCAACACCTTTAAAAAAATCCCAGAATGCAGTTATAAACTGCTGGCGGAATACGCCCCTGTCTTTTGGATCCTTGGCTTGGGTAAACTTTTGCAGTATGGAATGAACGCGCTGTGTAATATCTCCTTCTCCGGCTAAAGCTGTTTTATAGTAATTGGGATCGTCAAAGGCTTTATGATGCGGTTTATCCTCCAGTTTTTTGCTAATAACAGGGAATTTTTCAAAGCTGATGCTTCCATCATTTTCTGTAGATTCAATGGGTTCACCCATGGAGGGATCATCAAAAATAGAGGAATAATCAGGAATATAATTATCAGTTTCTTTTGTTTGAGTGCTGGCGCCGAGCAGAGCAGCTATTTCAGGGTCTAAATCTCCATGCAAGGTATTATTTTGTGCCATAATTCTCTCTTTATGATTATTATATAATTTTTATAAAAATCTTTCAACAGGATTTTATACAGGTTTTATTGCTGGATTCTTAATGCCCAGGCATGCATGGCAATTCCAAAAGCCACTGACACATTCAAAGAACCTTTTGTACCAAAAACCGGTATACTCAATCTGCCCAGGGAAGCATCTGCCCTTTCAAGGCCAGCAGGACTGACACCAAGTTCTTCAGAGCCAACTATCATAATGCCCTGGTCTGGAAATGCAAAGTCCTGCGCTATTTTACCTCCTGTTTCCAGTGCAAAAACCTGGGTTTGTGCATCAAATGGATTATTGGAAAATGGCTCGTTTTCCAATCTAGTCCAGGGCATTATGGAAATACAGCCCATTGCAGTTCTTAAAGCACGTTTATGGTTTGGGTCTGCGCAAAAAGGCGAAAGCAGTATATGTTCAACTCCAAAAGATTCCGCTGTACGGAAAATTGAGCCAACATTAAACGGCGAGCGTATATCTTCCAGATAAACCTGCACTCCTGGAAACACCCTGCGTTTTTCACCATCCAGCCCACCGCAGGAGTCTGATTTATCAAAATCCCATTCAGAAGGGAAACGCCCCGTATCACTAAGTAATATATGCTGAATATTAATTAAGCTGCGCCTAAGGCTTGACCCAAGCTCATGTCCAGGGCTGCTTTCAGATTTTTTGGTTTCTGCCTGCATCAGTTTCTGCTTTAATGCTTTTGAAATATCAGTCAAAGCATTAGCGCTTTTTGTATTGGAAAAGCTTATGCAAAAATCCAAAACATCAAGTAAATAAAGCAATTCTTTTTCTGTTATGGAACCGCGGCATAGAATTTTATTTTCAGCTTCCCGGAACATTTTTGCACATTTTAGCCTTGATTGAGTTTGGGGAAGTTTTTGCAGCCTGTGCAGGGGTATCATGTAATGATTTAAAATGCCAGTTTTACAACATCAAAAGCATTTTCAGAAGCAACAGTCCATGGTGAATAAGAAACAAATTCCAGATCCCGTGCTGCTTCTGCTGCCGGGCCAAGGTGATCCAGTATTAAATTAAATTCCTTTAGTCTGCCAGGGACTTGCAGCAATCCCATATAATGCCTAATGGTGTCTGTCACCATTGCTGCAGCTTCGGCAATGGAACTCCCTTCAACCGGTTCTCCCATATTGGCTGCGATTTTTGCCATTTTATCAGGTTTGGCAGCTGAAAGTTTTTCCAGTATATGGGGGAGTATTACTGTAGAACACCAGGTTTTGGCTACAGGGAATCTTCCGCTAATACAATAGGCTAAAGCTGTTCCTATGCCAGGGCTGCTTATGGAACATCCCATGGCTGTCAGGAATGTAGCATCTATCCACGATTCTATAAGATTAGGGCCGGGATTATCCAATTTTGACTTTATTATACTGCTGTAAAGGGCAAAAGACTGTTCCAGAAGCCCATCAGAAAAAGAGTTTGCCTTAGTAGAGCAATATGCTTCTGCAGCTGTGCAAAAACCATCAAAAGCAGCTGTTGCAATGACTTTTTCGTTAGTAAAGTTATTTACATACAATGCATTGTCAATTATTACTGCATTGCACATTCCAGCCGGGGTTTTTATCAGTTTTATTGAGCGATCCCTTGGATCAAGAGCCAGAAAATAATTTGTAAACATAAATGGGTCTGCGTCTATGGCAGGAATGGCTATATAAGGAAGAAAAGGCTTTTTGCTTATCTTACCGTCAAGAAGATCAAAAACACTAATATCTGAAGCAGCAATTATTGCAGTCATCCTGGCAATTGCCTGGGTTCTCAGGCTTCCAAAGCCAATAACAAGATTAGAGCAGGATCTTCTTGCTATATCTGCAGCATCCTGTGCAATATCTGATGTTGACTGGCTGGAAACTTCATCAAAGAGAATGGAATCTGAGCCGGAACTTCTTAATATTGATTCAAGCCGGTCAATTGAATTTCTTTCATAAAGACCCTGCTCGCATACTATCAGGGCTTTGCCTCCACGTGCATTACATATACTTCCGGCTCTGCTTAATGAGCCTTGCCCGATAATTATCTCCGGATCCAGTCTGTAAACCATGTCTAACATATAAAACTCCAAAAAAAAAGCGGAACCCGCAACACATGGTGTTAAGGTTCCGCCTGGTTTCTCTTAAACCCTGCCGTGCAAGGGTAGCTGCCGCATAAGGCGGCTGCCACTTATGTTGTTTGCTTTTCTGGTTTATCCAAAAAGAGCATCTATAAGTTTATCCGCTGTAATGTTGATTAATTCAGCATTAATATAGGCTGGATCATTTATTTTAGCTCTGAGCTCTTCAACCCTGTCAGCGCGTACATCCGGAGCAGCAGAGGCAAGTTCTTTTGCCTGGTGCAATTCTGCCCTTTGTACTGCTTCTGAAGAGATGCTTATTGAATCTGCTCCGGGTGTCTGGTTGACCTGATTCGCACGCCCTGGTTTCTTGTTGGGCTGAATGGGGTCTACTGAACCTACCCTGTCAATTGTCATGCTCATATCCTTCCTATCCTCGATTATCGGCATAAAAGAATGATTAGTTTACTTAATATAAATTTATCATCTTTAACCATACATGTCAAGCACAATATCAAGATCGGCTGAATTCCCCTTAAGCTTGAGCCTATTTCAAAACTCGGTTAGTTTTGGAAAAGCTCCTATTGAGAATCAATTTATAAGAATCGATTTCTTTAAGCTTACCGATAATATAGAGATGGGACAGTTTTTTCAGGTTTTTTTCCTGGTAATTATTGGCGTTTTACTCTTATGGTTTGGTTATACACTGTTTTTTGGGCTTGGTTCCGGTGCTGAAAATGACGATTTTGGCACTTTTTCCGGAAAAAAGAAGAAAAATCAGCTTAAAACCAGTTATCCCGGCGCTCCACAGACTTGCCCTGTCTGCAGTGTCAAGCTTGAAGAAGGATTAATGGTAAAATCCATTGCTTTCCCCTCACTAAATGGCGGAAAAGATCGTTTTATGCATATTAAAGGCTGTATTTTTTGTCTTGCAGGTGAACAGGAACGGGTCTGTCCTGTTTGTAATCATATTTTAATTGGAGAAGAAGTCCTTATTTGCCGTTTATTTGAACGCCATCACCATATTTTGCAGCGATCGCATGTTCATGTGCTTGGCTGTACCTTTTGCCGCGGATAAATGTTTACCAGAAAGGACTAATCTGGTATTATGAGCTTTATTATGGAGTGTAAATATATGGTCAATAAAAAAACTGCAATCATCATATGCCTGCTTATTATTGCCCAATTTCTTTGCGCAGCAGCAATCACTGACAGAATCTCTCCATCTGCAAGCTCCCGGGATACATCCCTTCAATCAAACGCTGCCCTTACAGAGAACCCCCAAGACTCAAGTGAAGAGAACCCAAGCCGCGCTGAACAGGTAATGAAAGCCATTTCTGCTGCTTATTCTGACAGGGTAGGGCCGGCGATATACAGGAACGGAGACTGGGCAGTCTCATTGGGGGGACAGTATTTTTACTATGCAGATGGCAGGATGCTTCCGGAAAACTTAAGGCACAGAGTTCAGGAATACTCAAACATACCTTTTTATAATTATATGGCTGAATTACCAGCATGGAGTCCGCCTACTGCAGAAGAAACATCGCGTATGCGCAGCAGAATGCAAAGTATGCAGCAGCCGTCCCAGACAACCATACGCAGACCTCAGTATTTTTTTGAAGCGTTATGGCGCATACAAAACCGGGATGAGTCCTGGGACAGGGTAAAGCAGATACGTTTTTTTGGGCATTCCATAATGCTGCACTATTCAATACTCAGTCAGATAAGCCTTGTAGAAGAAAGAATTCTTGCAGAATCAAGAACCAATCCAGCTGTACGACAATGGATAGATTCCATTGATACTATTACAGGCTGGAACTGGCGTAATATATCAGCCTCTCAAAGCAGGAGTTTTCATGCTTACGGTGCAGCCATAGACATACTTCCCAGAACACAGAGGGGAGAAATATATTGGCAATGGACTTCCCAGCATACCCCTGATTGGTGGACAGTTCCATATTCCAGGCGTTATCATCCTCCGCAAGAAGTGATAGGGGCATTTGAAGCTTTTGGTTTTGTCTGGGGAGGAAAATGGCTTTTTTATGACACTATGCATTTCGAGTACAGGCCGGAAGTTATTTTAATGAGCGATATACAGCTTTTAACCCACCGCGATATGTTTAATTAGTGGATGCTGTTTTAAAACTTCAGTTTTGTTACAAACTCTAATTAAGCAGAAAGTTCGGTTTTTCGTCCCTGTCCTATCAGCTCCTTGAATTCCTTTTCATCAAGGGTTTCTTTTTCCAGAAGTTTTTCTGAAACCAGATTGAGCAGATCGCGGTTTTTCTTGAGTGTTTCTTGAGTTTTGGCATATTGCGTGTCAACGATCCTTGCAATTTCTTCATCTATATACTGCTGGGTGCTTTCTGCATATTCGCGCTGAAACATGGGTTCCTGCTGTCGTTCAGGACCTGTTAGTCCCGCGCCTCTTGATGTTAAAGCAACATGCCGGAAGCGTTCGCTCATGCCGTAGTCGGTGATCATTTTTCTGGCTATGTCTGTTGCCCTTGTCAGATCATTGGCAGCGCCTGTGGAGAACTCGCCAGAGACCATTTCTTCGGCAATGCGGCCTCCAAGGAGTATGTCAATTCTTCCAAGCAGGTCTGACTGGGTAATTGTATACCTGTCTTCCACAGGCATCTGCATTGTATAACCCAAAGCCATGCCCCGTGGAATTATCGAGATTTTTTGAACAGGATCAGCATTTGGGGTAAGAGCTGCTATAAGGGCATGGCCTGCTTCGTGATAGGCTGTTAGCCGGCGCTCTTCTGCTTTTAAGACACGGGTCTTTTTTTGAAGTCCTGCAACTGTTTTTTCAATAGCTTCGTCAAAATCTGCCTGAGTTACCATTTGCCTGCCCCCGCGTACTGCAAGAAGGGCTGCTTCGTTCACAATATTGGCCAGGTCTGCGCCGGAAAAGCCGGATGTAATTTTTGCAACTGAATTTAAATTAACTTCAGGAGATAGTTTTACCGGCTGCGCGTGAATTTCAAGTATTGCTTCCCTGCCTTTAAGGTCAGGCCTGTCAACAAGTACCTGGCGGTCAAATCTGCCTGGTCTTAGAAGCGCTGGGTCAAGTACATCCGGCCTGTTGGTTGCTGCCAGGATTATCAAGCCTGCTGTGGCATCAAAGCCATCCATCTCCACAAGGAGCTGGTTAAGGGTCTGCTCACGCTCGTCGTTCCCGCCGCCTATATTGTTTATACGGCTTTTCCCTATGGCATCAAGCTCATCTATAAAAATAATACAGCGCTTTTTATCCCTGGCCTGCTTGAATAGATCGCGGACACGCGCAGCTCCAACACCTACAAACATCTCTACAAATTCTGCGCCTGATATTCTAAAGAATGAAACCCCTGCTTCTCCTGCAACTGCCCTGGCCAAGAGTGTTTTGCCGGTTCCTGGAGGTCCTACAAGAAGCACACCTTTGGGGATCTTTCCTCCGATGTCCGTGTATTTTTGAGGGCTTTTTAAAAAGTCAACAACTTCAACAAGCTCTTCTTTTGCTTCATCCACGCCTGCTACATCTGTAAAACGGGTCTTTATATCCCCTTCTGCCACTATAACTGCCCGGTTTTGCCCAACAGAGAGAACATTGCTTCCCATATTACCCATTCGCTTCATAATAAAGCGCCAGATAAATATAAAGAATGCAATTGGTAAAACCCAGGAGAAAATTATATTTAAAACAGCGCTGCCTTCGCGGGAAACCGCATAATATGCAACATTATTATCATCCATTAGCTTTATAAAGTTCTCATCATTTATGGGAACAGTTCTATATACAGGTTCTGAAGTTTGAGTATAAGGCGATCTTATCATGGGTCTTGGAGAGCTCTCTCTTCTTTCCACTGTGGTATAACCTGTAAAGTAGGATTCTGACAGCTCCACGCGTTTAATTTCTCCGCTTTCAATCCTTGTCTTAAATTCAGAGAAATCTATTGCAGGGTTCACCCTGTTTAAAAAAACATAGTTAAAAAGGCTTAAACCGATTATAAGAATAAGTATATATATAATGGAGAATTTCCAGCCGCCAAAGGGTTTTAAGTTTGGCAGTTTGGGCCCGCCTCCGCTTCCTCCTCCTCCAAAAGGAAATTGAGAGCCGGGATCCTGTTGATTACGGTTATCGTTCTGATGATCCCCGGGATCATTTTCACCCATGTATATTCTCCTTGAATTAAAATATTGTTTTCCTATATAATACTATCTATCTTTTATAATTCTTTTTCAACAGTTAAAAAACGAACTTTTATTTAAAATAGCTTATGAATTCGAAGGAGACAATATGATTGAAGTTAAAAACCTGGTCAGGCGTTATGGCCCGCATATAGCGGTTAATAATGCCAGTTTTAAAATTGACAAGGGAGAAATTGTTGGTTTTCTTGGACCCAATGGGGCAGGAAAATCTACAACCATGAATATTCTTACAGGGTATCTATCATCAACAGAAGGAACTGTAAAAATAAACAACATGGATATTCTCGAACATCCATTGGAAATAAAAAAGAATATAGGTTATTTGCCGGAAAACCCGCCTCTTTATATGGATATGACAGTAAGTGAATATCTTTCTTTTACCGGTGAAATTAAAAAAATCCCAAAGTCAGAAAAATCTGACAGAATAAATAAAATTATGAATATAGTCGGGATTGATGATGTATCTCAAAGGCTTGTTAAAAACCTGTCAAAAGGTTACAAGCAGCGAGTAGGTCTGGCGCAGGCCATGATAGGGGATCCGGAAATTCTTATTATGGATGAACCAACAGCCGGCCTTGATCCCAAACAGATTCTTGAGATAAGGGATCTTATTAAAGAACTTGGAAAGGATCGTACGATTATTCTAAGCTCCCATATTTTACCGGAAGTAAGCGCTGTGTGCAGGCGTGTGCTTATTATTAACAACGGCATTATTGTTGCTGACGATGCCCCGGAAAATCTGGCCAAAAGGCTGCTTGGAGGTTCCCATATACAGCTGCGTGTAGACGGCTCAGAAGCAGAAGTTTCAAAAGCCCTGTCACAGCTTTCATCAGTACAAAAACTTGATTTTAAGGAATCCCACGAAGCAGGGACTGTGGAGTTTATTGCAGAAGCTGCATCTGATGTTGATATACGAAGGGATTTATTTAAGGCTCTGGCTTCTGCCCATATACCTATTTTAATGATGCGCTCTTTGGATATGAGCCTTGAAGATATATTCCTTGACCTGACAACAAAAGAGGAGGCAGCAGAATGATTGCGATATTTAAACGGGAATTGAGAGCATATTTTCTTACACCAATTGGCAGTATATACATGGGACTTTTTCTTTTGATAACAGGGCTTTTTTTTACTTTTGGTAATCTTTTTGCAAAAAGCTCCCAATACTCTGGCTTTTTGGGGAATGTTCTTTTTATTTATCTTTTTGGCATACCTCTTTTAACCATGAAGCTTTTTTCCGAAGAAAAACGCCAGAAAACAGATCAGCTTCTTTTGACATCCCCTTTATCCATTACAGAAATTGTTCTTGGTAAATTTCTTGCAGCTTTGGTTGTTTATTCAATGACACTTGTTGTAACAATACTTTATGCAGTTGTAATTGGAATTTACGGCGATCTTTTAATATGGGAAACATTGGGCAGTTATATAGGCTTTTTATTTTTGGGAGCATGTTATATAGCAGTAGGAGTTTTTATCTCTGCTAGCACAGAAAACCAGCTTACAGCAGCATTGGTCACATTTTTTTCCCTGTTTGTTATCTGGCTTTTAGACCCCATTGCCCAGATAGTTCCGTCTGATACATTTGCCGGGGTAATTTCTGCAGGAGTCCTGGCCTTTATAGTTTTGCTTTTCCTTTTCTTTAATACAAGAAACTGGTTTATTGTTCTTGTAACAGCAATTCTGGCCGCAGCAGTAATTCTTTTTCTTTATTTTTTTGAAAGCGGTTATACTCCCAGATTCAGAAGTGTTTTCGCAGGTTTTTTACAAAACTTTTTTGGATGGTTTTCGCTTAACCGCAGGTATCAGAATTTTTCTTTTGGCTTACTCAAGTTTGATTCACTTTTGTATTATATCTCCTTTAGCGGCCTTTTCCTCTTTTTGACAGTAAGGCTTATTGAAAAACGGCGATGGAATTAGGAGCTTAGAATGAAAGAAATAAAAGGTTTAAAAAATATAAGGGATTCTTTCCGGACAAAGCAGGTAAAGTACGGCGGTTATGCAGTAATAATAACCTTAGCAGTTATAATCGGGTTGATACTTTTAAATTTAATTGTTGGTCAGCTTCCCCTGCAGATAGATTTAACAGACGGAGGGCTTTACTCCTTGACTGACCAGACTCTCCAGGTAATCGATCAAATAGATTCACCTGTTGTTTTTTATGGTTTTTGGCGAAGCGGAGATGAAAACATACAATTAATGGAAGTTATTAATCTTTATTTGAACCGCAGCAGGAGTATAAGGCTTGAAACCCTTGATCCAGAAAGAAACCCCAATAGGGTTTTAAGATATGACAGGGATAATCAGGGTATTCCTTATGGAACATTGGTTGTGGAAGGAGCAAGAGGTTTTAGGGTTATACGGCCAATGGATATGTATGATTTTTTCCAAAATCAGGGCGGCGGGCAGACTCTTTCAGGACTATCAATGGAAAGAAGGATTACCTCAGCTCTGCTTTTTGTGGCTCAGGGTCATACTCCTGTAATCTATGAGATTACAGGGCATATGCAGTTTACCATGGCAGAGCTTGGCATGATGGATATGATAGAGCGCGAAAATTTTGAGTTAAGATCAATAAACCTTGTTCAATCAGATATTCCTCCAGATGCATCTTCGTTAATACTTAATTCTCCGCGCATGGATATTACCCGTGCAGAAGCAGACAAGCTTTTGGATTACCTTGAAAAGGGAGGCCGGATGCTTATACTGGCTGATTACAGAATTGGCGAACTCTCAATGTTAAACGAAGTCCTTTCAAGTTATGGGATGCGCTTTGATTATGGTTTTTTGATTGAAAACAACAATACCTATACAGCCGGAACTCCTGTTCTTGTGATACCTGATTTTATGGAGCATGATATTACAAATCCATTTATTGAACAGAGGATGCCTGTACTGCTTCCATTAAGCATGGGGATCTCTGAGACCGGTACAAGAAGAAGGTCTGTAGAATTACTGCCCCTGTTTTCAAGTTCAAGAAATTCGTTTTTACGCACCAATATTGAAGAAGAAACTTTTTCACAAATAAGTTCTGATATTCCAGGACCTATTGTTTTAGGTATGACTGCTACTGATCCTTACTGGGTAGATCCCAATCGTCCGCAGCCTCAAACTAGGATAGTCGCAATTGGCAATGCCAGCTTTGTTGAATTTGCACATGTTAATCCCGGAAACAGCGATCTTTTATTGAACAGTATTACATGGCTTGAAGATCGCCCGGAAGCACTTTCAGTCAGAAGCAAGAGCATGTTCCTTCTTCCCTTAAGTATAAACGACTTCCAGGTAATAGTTTATGGAGTTATTTTTGTTATTATAATTCCCATTGGATTTTTTATATACGGTTTTATAATCTGGCTTAAGCGCAGGCATTTATAAGGCAGGGAAGCAATGACAAAAAAAAACATAACCATTATTGCAGCTTTGTCTGCCGTTGTTTTGCTTACAGCAGCTTATTTTGGTTTCGAGGCTTACAGAAGGGCAAACCCCCCGCCTTCACCCTGGGATTCATTTGATTTTGAAACACCGCCTGTAATTGCAAGTTTTGAATTTGATAAAATAAACAGAATCGAAAACATATTACAGGGTTTTTCACTTGTAAGAGATGGAGAAAATTGGGTCTTAGTTTCTGACAGTATTAATACTGATAATATTAATATCTCTCAAGACATGATCCTTAACAGGTTATGGTATTTTTCAAATATATGGAGCGAAGCATTAATTGATGAAGATCCCCAGGATATTTCAATATTTGGTTTGGATGATCCTACAGGACGTGTATTTATTGGAGATTCTGACGGCAATACTGCAGAAATAATTATTGGAAACATGAACCCTTCAAGGAATGCTTTTTATGTAATGCTTGCCGGACAGCAGGAAGTTTATACGCTGTCATCATTTTTGGCACAAAACATCAATCTTGGCATTAATGATTTACGCAGCAGGGAGCTGCTTGGAAATCTGGCTATGGAGTATACAACTAATTTTGTTATTGAGTACAGGCCAGGAGATTATTTTTTTGACCGGCGCAGAATGGAGATGATCGTAAAAGCAGAAGATAATCCTTATGTATCTTCTTTTACCGAGTTTATGATGATTGCTCCTTATGCCGGCTCTTATGGAGTTGACAGTAATGTATTTTGGCGGGTACTGGAATCCATGCTGCAAATTGAAGTAACAGGATTTGCAGATGATTCTCCTTCTTCCCTTGCACCTTATGGACTTGATAACCCCGGCCGTATATATGTAAACAGTGCTACCGGATCTTTTGAAATATTTTATGGAAGAAGTGAAGGCGACTTGCGTTATGCTAAATTTCCTGACAACAGTGCCGTATTGCTGGTTAGCGGGCTGGAATCAATAATCAACACATCACCTTTTGAACTTATGGACAAGTTTGTATTGCTCCACCACATTGACAACATTGACAGCTTTGCAGTAACAACAGAAGGCCGCACATTAACAGGCACTATCGATGGCCAGGGGGATGATATTATAGTCCACCTTAACGGAAGAAGAGCCTCTGTCAGGGAATTCCGGGGCTTTTACCAGGCAGTTATCGGCCTGCTTAAAGATACAGAACTATCAAGGACAATAACAAGCACTGTCACTCCGGACGCAGCTTCCAGAGAGCAGATATTGATTGAGTACTGGCATAATACTCCTCCAGGTTTACACAGTTCTGTACGCTTAATCCCCTATAACCGTGATTTTTATCTTATTGAAAAACAAGGTGTCAGTGAGTTTCTTATTGCAAGGACGCAAGTCAGGCGCATTTTTGAATCAGCAGAAAACATGGTGTATTTGGAGTAGTGGGGGCGGATGCCTGAACCTGCCTGTTACGAAAACCGAGACTTTTTGACACAGCAAATTATTACATATATTGGGAACAAGCGTTCCCTTTTAGATTTTATCACAAAAGGGATCCACATTGTTCAAGAACGTCTTAATAAAGAAAAATTGGAAATTTTTGATGTTTTTACAGGTTCAGGCATTGTAGCCCGTCATTGCAAGCAATTTTCAAATTACCTTCTTGTTAATGACTTAGAAAAATATGCTGCTGTTACAGGTGAATGTTACTTATCCAATAAAGACGAAATAAATATAATGGTTTTAAAGGATATATATAATGAACTTCTTGAAAACATTGAAAGCAATCCATTAGAAAAAGGAATAATTACAGAATTATATTCTCCTAAAAACGATAATAATATAAAAAAAGACGAGCGAGTTTTTTACACACGCAGAAATGCAATGTATATTGATACAATGCGTTGTTTAATTGAATCCGTTCCATCTCAATATCGAAAATATTTTCTTGCTCCACTAATTGCAAAAGCATCTATTCACGCAAATACGTCTGGTGTATTTAAGGGGTTTCATAAAAATAAAGAAACTGGGCTGGGACAATTTGGCGGCAGTAACAGCGATGCCCTTTTTCGTATTAAGGGAAATATAGCTTTACCTTTTCCTGTATTCAGTAATTTTAATTGTAGTTATTCTGTATATAATGGTGATTCAAATCAAATTGTAAATAAAGTACCAGAAGTTGATTTAGCATATTTAGACCCGCCTTATAATCAGCATCCTTATGGTTCAAATTATTTTATGCTTAATCTTATACTTGAAAATAAATATCCTGAAAATATCAGCAATGTTTCTGGAATACCGAATAATTGGAATCGCTCAGCATATAATAAAAAGCAGTATGCTTATTCTGCATTGTCTGAGTTAGTAAATAACATTAAAGCAAAATATGTTTTAATTTCATTTAATTCAGAAGGGTTTATTTCTCTTGATGAAATGAAAACAATGCTAAAAAAAATCGGTAAAGTAGAGGTTCTGGAAACATCATATAATACATTTCGTGGTTGCCGTAATCTAACAAACCTTGCAGAAAATGGCGATCGTGATATTCACGTTACCGAATACTTGTATTTGCTGGAGAAATAGTTAAGTAATGCTTTACATTACGTTCAATCCCATCTCCTCAACAAACTTATTACTGTCTATTATTTGATTGTTTTCATAAACATTCAGATCTTTATAGCTTTTATATAATTTTTTTAATAATAATAATTTATCTTTTGCATCATCTGCCCATTCTGATTTTGGATATTCTGATAATACTTTTGAAAAATAATATTCTGCACTCTTAAATGAAGCATATATTTTATTTAAAACCATTAATTGTTCTTCGTATGTCTTTGGTTCAAATGTTTTATCTTTATTCTTATTATAAAATTTATTTGGGTGTATGTTTTTATAATATTTTATACCCAATTTATAATAATCATAACTTTTGTTTTTTGAATTATTAATTCCATTATTGTCATGTACTTTAATTGTATCCAATGCATTAATTAACTTTATGGTAATTTCATTGTATATATGTTCCAAATAATCATCCTTACATAAATCCGGATGATATTTTTTTATTAGTAGTTTTAATTGTTTTATATATTCTTTTTTCTGCATGGTACAATTATTATTTTATAGAAAATAATCTATTGACGCAATGTATCAAAGCCTGTAAAATATATATTAGGGTTAACCCATGACCGGGTTCTCCCCATTAGCGGACGTCATATAACGGCATTATCCAAGCTTCCCAAGCTTGTGACGCGGGTTCGACTCCCGTCGTCCGCTGTAATATATTATATTATATAATT
>Ga0099364_10004747_pt1 | contig 20496 bp, 29 predicted proteins | sample TergutTh196P3_FD_73070 | JGI IMG/M metagenome (GOLD analysis project Ga0099364, IMG submission 73070) | Microcerotermes parvus P3 segment gut microbial communities from Pointe-Noire, Republic of the Congo - Th196 P3 | ecosystem: Host-associated > Arthropoda: Insects > Digestive system > Gut ... | reverse complement strand
TTCATACCTGCAATATATCGACGTGGGCGCGAACTCGGACGGGCAGTATATCCCGCTCCAGTTTGTGGTGCGGTGGAATTTTTACAAGAAGAAGAAGAAAAAAAGGAGTGAATCCGATGCCAGTTAAAACCGCGTTGCGCCAGGAGGCGCGACGTATATATGACTCTGCCGTACTGCTGGAAGGCGGCTTCGAAATCATCAAAGACGAAACTGTAAATGCGGTCGATTCCATAATTGGATACGTGGAGCAGTTCGAGGAATCAATAAAAGAAATTTGGGCCGGTCTTGCGCTCATGACCGCGATTATTGAAGGCTTGCCCGATGATGAATAAATGCGCGAACTGCGAGAACTCGACAAAGCTCATGGACACCCTTAACGTCATTTGCGGCAGTCTGCAAATGATTGATCTGCACGTGAAGCTTATAGATGAAACGGTGGATAATTTATTTGAAGTCGCGGGCGGTTGCGTTGATCGAGCTTACGCCGCCAAAAAAAAGACCTCGCTAGACGGCCTCAGACGACCGGCTTGCACCTAATAGGGCAAATATCCCTTCTATTTACATTTGCAAAACGCCGTGAATTAACGGCGTTTTTTGATTTTCATTGACAATACTTGACAGAACAAAAATAACACATATACTTATCCATAAGTTTTATTAACATTTACACATGAAAAGAGGATAAAGTAAATGAATAACGACCTGATAATAAACTTCCTCACCCTTGCAGAAAAAAGCTTTGCCGTGTTTGTCGCCTGTTACCTCATGATACGGCTCGAACATCGGTTAAATAATCTCTGCTCTGCCGTGCAGAATTTAATAACAGCGATAGTGCAGAGCAAACTTTAAACGTGAAGGCCGTGTCTTATCGACCGCTATATTTCAGCATGATCGAAACGCGGTGCAAGTGCGGGAAGTGTACCGGACACTCGCACCATCAGCCGCTTGAGGACCAGTTACTGATCCGGCTTGATCTGCTTCGTACAATCATCGGGGCTCCAATCCGTGTAAATTCCGGTTGGCGATGCCCGGAACATAACGCCCGAGTCGAAGGTTCTGCAAATTCTTTTCACATGCGAGGCCGCGCGGCGGACATCACCGCCGATAACATTGAAGCTCTTTTTGCCGCCGCCGACCGCTTGAATAAAATTTATCTGTATGAGTTTGCCGAACTCATAAAATATCCGGCGAAAAGATTTTTACACGTGGCGCGATAACTAAACGAGGGGAAGGATCCGCGATGAAAACGGAAACGGAAGAAAAGGTGCTTTTAAGTTTTGGCGTGATACCACCGGACGCGGAGGTAATAGAAGTGTCGGAAGACGTAGCCGACGAAGATAACGAAATATGTGAAGTGACAGAGATCACAAAAAAAGAATTAGGAGGTTTTGAGAAATGGCCGCTTCGTTTGTAGGAACACCCGCAAATCTGGCTTTCAAAATGGACAGCGGAGAACTGACCGGCGCGGGGCGCACGGCGTACAAAACGGTTTCGCTCGGACAGATCAAGTCCGCCGCGACCGCTGAAAAGCTCGCCGCAATAGCCGCGAAGATGAAGAATGTTTTGCCGTGGCCGGTCGAAACAATGACCTTCCGGCAGAACTTGACGCTGGTCGAAGATTAGCGACAGGAAAAAAATCTAGGAGGATTTTAAAATGGCTGGTACAGTTAACAAGCTTGAAATGGCGTTCAGAACGAGCGACGACAAGAACCGCGTTCTGACGATATCGCCCTGCAAGGTGAACGTCACCGAGGCGAACATCAGAGACTTGGCCGCATCGCTGATCGATTCCGAGGTAATGATCTGGAATCCCGAAGAACTGCTTGGCGCAAGACTCCGGCAGGTCATGACCGTCGAGATCATCTAGCGTCGCGCTCCATCCCCGCAAGCGTCGGAGAAATCCGGCGCTTTTTTTTATGTCGAAACTCGCGTATAATTGCGCCACTCATGAAACGTAACAAACAACAGGGAGGGCGCAAACATGCAAGCGTTATTATCAATAACTGAGGCGGCGCGTGTATCAGGTAAGAGCCGCGCAACGCTACACCGGCATATCAAAAAAGGAAAACTGAACACCACGATAGATTCAGCCGGAATCAAATGTATTGATGCGGCGGAACTTTTGCGAGTGTACGGCGAGTTGCAAAATGTTACGAGTGAGACGGACAAAAAGATACACGATAATACAGCAAGTTACAACGAAAAACCGCCGGATGCTACACGTGAAGAACTGGAACTCTCGAACATGATGCTACACGAAAGACTGCGGGAAGCTACAGCAAGAGAGACATTCTATCAGGAACAAATAAAAAGTCTGATCGACCAACTCAGCGCGGCACAATCAAAAATGCTTGCTCTGGAGGCTCCGCCGAAGAAGGGATTTTTCGCTCGTTTATTCGGTAAAGAATAAAAGCAATCCGCTCTGATGCGGTAGAAAAAAACAGCGGTGCGCGGCGTTCATGGGTTAGCGACTCCGCCGCGCGATTTCTTGCGCCGCGTTATCTGCGGCCCGCCCGCCCCGCTCCGCTCTCACTCGCTACGCTCGTTCCGCTCTGCTTGCCCTCGTGGTGGGCGTCGCCGTTGCGCTCCCCCGCGCGGCTTGGGGCGGTCGGTCGCCTTTGGGCGGCCTCCCTGCCGCGCTCCCCGGCGCGAAACGCGCCTCCCTCCGCCGCGCTTGCGCCGTCCCCGGCGTAATACGGGCGCGGCATCAGGCGATGATTCGCGCACCAACGGCGGCGGATCGCGACGGCTTACCCGCAGGAGCGGAGAGCAGGCGCGAAAATCTAAGAGCGAAAAGCAAGGGCGAAAGGCAAAAGCGAAATGCCCGCGCTATTCATCGCGCCGTCATCCGCGCCGGTTCAAGGATGCTTTGCGCGTCGGTACATCCCCGGCGCGTTTTCTTTTATTGGAACGCGCTTCCCGCGCGAAGCGGGATCCTTTTCTGCCGGGCACGTGAATAAAAATTTAAAACATCCTTTGACGGCGTGATAAATGTCGCTCATTTGCGCCGCTCGTTGGCGGGCTTGCGTCGGAACGGCGGAACGTCGCGCCGGTCGCGTGATGCGGGGGCGGCTTTGGCCGGCGCGTTTTTTTCCCGGCGTGATCTCCGAGCCGGGGGCCGTGCGGCGGCTTCTCGCGGCTACCGATGCGGCGGAAAAAATTTTTCGTGAAGTTGCGCGTATGTTTCACGTGGAACAAAAAAATTTTAGCGATATCAACGAGTTTTGTGCGTCGGGGTTGCAATTAAGTTGCAGATATGATATTATTTACTCATGGCCGGATGGCCAAAATAAATCACGCGGAGGCGATTGTAGATGTACGTTTTAACGGAGGAATTTTTAGCGGGGCTTATAGGGAAGATGAATCAGGGTTATTGTATTTCTGCTGTTCGCACGTTGGAGGGGTCGGCCGATGGCCGCGAAACCGCGAGATATTACGGCGTGGTGCTTGCGATAAATAAGGAAGCTCCTTGCTCCCATGTGACTTGGGAGTTTAATCTGCCGGACAGCGAAGAAAGGGTAAATTATTACTGGGGTCATTATTTCACGTCGGAGTGCGCGGATTTGGCGTTACGCGATTTCCACGCGCGCGGCAATTCTTAACGGCGGGGCGGGCTTCGGCCCGCTCCGCTATTGAAGGTTTGGAGGTTGATAAAAATGAGAAGAACCCGCGACGGCGTAATGAAGCGCCGTGATGAAATCTTGGAAAAAATAGAAGAACTCGCGACCCTCGCGGAAGAATCGCGGGAACTCGGTAATATTGATTTAGCGCGGCATCGCGAATCAACAAAAGATGCGCTGGAGTGGGTAATTGGCGCGGGTCTGACTACGGGCGATTTAGATGAATAGGCCGGGGCGGGCTTCGGAGGGAGGGGTTTAAATGCCGCGCGTAGATTGGTCGAAATATGACGAGCTTATAGGCCGGATGCCGGACGTGGAGATCGCCCGCCTCGCCGGCGTCTCCCATACTGCCGTCCAAAAGCGGCGGAAAAAAATCACCGAGGCCCGCGAAGCGATGCGGACCGGCCCGCTCGCGGAGGCCGCTTTGCGCCTGGTCGCCGGGCGCGATTTTTCCACCAAGATTTTTTCCCACAATGGCGTTACGCTCGTTGCCCACGAGCAACACGCGACCGAGGGCTACGTATCGCAACAACTCGCGCGGCACGATGGCAAGCACTCGCCGCCGCCGCTGGTCGACCTTACCCGCGACGGTCGAGCAATGGAATACTGGCGCGATGTGATAATGGCCGCCGAGGCAAGCGCGGAGGATTATCTGCGAACGCTCCCGACGCTTTAAAATTTAAAGTAATCGGAGCTGGATCGCGGCCGCGGCGCGGGGTTATTTTAAACCGTTTCCGCGGCTTTGCTTTTGATTTTTTTCTTCGATTTTCTCCGGAACGCCGCCGACGAGCGGCGCGGATTCGTCTGCCCGCCGTGTCAAGGGCGTCAGTTTTTTTTCGGTAGCCCCACGCCGAAAAAAAATTCGCGGACGCGAACCCTTGACGCGGCTTCCGCGAGAACCCTTTTCATAATCTCGCCGCCTCCTGCCGAAGTCATTTTTTCGGCAGGAGGTTAAATTTCCCGCCCCGGTTTTTTCTTTTTTTCAAATATGGCCGGAGGCCACCGCTAAAAAATGGTAAAATTCCTAATGGCTTCGGGGGCGCGGCGGATTTATTCGGATATGAAAAATTTTTTCGGCGGGTTCCCTTTATGGGAGTCCGCTAAAATTTTTTTTAAAGGGGGATATTGAATGAAGAAGATAAACGCACGGAGAAATAAAGCGCTTTGTCTGGCGATAGCGATTATAATCGCGCTCGCGCTTTTGCCGGTCGCGGCGTCTGCGGCTGGGGATATCCTCAACCTTAGGGCGACAACCTCAGACGACATCGAGAATCCAAACGGTAGATTTACTTTTAGCGGTGGTGGCGATAAAATCATCACAGTGAACGGCGATGCCCCGATTACCATAACGGGCAACGGCGCGGAAGGCGGCTGGGCAGTTAGTATTGATAAAGCCACCAAAATTATCATAGAAAACGACACAATAATTGAAACGAGCGCTAATGTTTCTGCCCTCGAAGTGCCTTCCGGCGCAACCATAACCGGAGAAGGCTCCGACATTAAAATAATCAGTAACAATGCAATCACTTCTGGTATTGCCTCCACAGGCAACGTCACAATCTCCGGCAAGGTTGGCGATGTTTCCGGCAATGGTACTAATGCTTTTGGTATTTTTTCCTCTGGCAGCGTCACAATCTCCGGCTCGGTTGGCGATGTTAAGGGCGGTGATGGTAATAATGCTTTTGGTATTTTTTCCTCTGGCAGCGTCACAATCTCCGGCTCGGTTGGCGATGTTGAGGGCGGCGTAATTGGTATTTACTCCTATGATGGCAGCGTCACAATCTCAGGCTCGGTTGGCGATGTTTCCGGCGGCAATAATGCTGGTATTTCCTCCCCGAATGGCAGCGTCACAATCTCAGGCACTGTTGGCGATGTTTCAGGCGCTGCTGGTATTGTTACCAACAACCTCGGCAGCGTCACAATCTCAGGCTCGGTTGGCGATGTTAACGGCGACTTTTTTGGTATTTACTCCCAGAATGGCAGCGTCACAATCTCCGGCAAGGTTGACAGTATTACCGGCGATTTATATCAGATATTCGCAGATTCCTACGCCGTTTTGGATTATACGGCGAACGGCAACCTTCTTAAGCCAGCCGATTGGTTTATCCCCGACACTCCGCACATCGTGACCTTTGAGTACGTCCTGTCACGGCCCGGCGGCGTTACCCTTAAAAAAGCGTATATCACGGAAGGCGAAAAAATCCCCGTGCCCACCGTCCCCGGCGTTCCCAAGGTCTGGTACGTTGACAGCGGCCTTACAACCCCGTGGGATTTCAATACCCCGGTAACAGGCAACATGACGCTGTACGCGCGCGCCGGAGCCGCCGTCTATTTTGATGACGTGAAAAAAGTAATTGAAGCAATCAACCCAAATCTCGGATTCACCGAACCCGATTTTTATGTGGAAAACGGAAAGGTTTTCATACGCGAAAAGATAGTTGACTCGGTTATCGCTCAAATAATTCTTGACGGGAAGCTTGGCGCGAGATTCACCGATTTTGTTTCTATCGGCGTTTTCAGCGCGGAAGTCGAGAGGGGCGAAACCGCGCAGGCCATTATTCCGGTTGAAGGGTCGTGGTTTGGCGGCGTGAGCGACCCGAAAGAAATAAAGCTTTTGAAAATCATAACGCCCGGTTCTGGTGAACTCCTGGGTTACGCGGCCAATTCCTCGGAATTTGTCGACGGCAAATTCACGCTGGAACAAAACGGCGTTTTATTCACAGAGGAAATAGACCCGGACGGCAAATATGATTTGATTGTATTTATCACCGACGGGGAAAAATACGACCTTGACAGAGAGCCGAACGGTATAGTGATAGACCCGCTCGCCATAGTCAGCGAAGCGAAGCGCAGCGGCGGCTGCAACGGCGGCGCGGGAGCGTTCGGAATACTCGCCCTCGCGTTCGCGCTGCGAGCCAAACGAAAGGCAAAGACAGCGGGATAGGGTTAAAACCAAATCTCTTTCAATCACATATCACCCGTGGGGGCGTCATTTATGACGCCCTTATTTATGACGCCTCGCGGGAAAATGTGTAGATTTATCCCACGCCGCAAAAATAAACGACCTCACCAGAAGCCCGTAGCGCGCCGACTTTAGGGTAAGAGGTGTTTTAACCCGTCTATTTACATTTACAAAAACGTCGCTCCTGCGGCGTTTTTTTTATTATTATTGACAATACTTGACACAACTAAAATTCCGCATATACTTATACACAAGAATTATTAACATTTATACAAAAAAGGAGAATAATGTAAATGAATAACGATTTGATATTAAATCTGTTGAGCCTGGCGGAAAAGAGCTTTGCGGTATTCGTGGCCTGCTATCTGATGATACGGCTTGAATACCGGCTCAATAACCTCTGTTCTGCGGTTCAAAATTTAATTACTGCGATTGTGCAGAACAAGCTGTAAAGGTGAAAGCCGTGTCTTATCGTCCGCTGTATTTCACACAGTTGGAAGTTCGCTGCAAATGCGGGAAATGTACCGGCCACTCGCATCACCAGCACCTAGACGACCAGATTCTAATAAGGCTGGACTTGCTACGAACAATTATCAACGCGCCGATTATCGTTACTTCCGGCTGGCGATGCCCGGAACATAACGCCCGGAACAATGGCGCGGTAAATTCGTATCATCTGCGCGGCCGCGCGGCGGACATAACCACTAAGAATATCGAAGATTTATTTCACGCAGCCGAAAGGCTTAACAAAGTTTATTTATACGAATTTGCGGAGATACGCGCTTATCCGAGGGAAAGGTTTATACACGTTGCGCGATAAAAAAAGGGAGGGCTTGAGATGCAGAAAACGGAGGATAAAGTTTTATGGCAGTTCGGCGAAATTCCAGCGGACGCGGAAGTTATCGAAGTAAAGGAAGATGACGTAGAAGAAGCTGAGGAAGTTTTCGAAGTTTGTGCCATGAAAAAATCAGATGAAGGGAGGTTTAAAGATGGCAACATTGACCGCACTTGTGGGTAACTTGGCTTTCAAGATGGACACCGGCGAGGTGAAAGACGGCAAGACGGTATACAGGACAAGTTCCCTGTCGCAGATTACCGCCCATGCGACCGCCGCGCAACTCGGCGCTATCGCAACCGCGATTCAGACCGTGCTGCCGCTTCCGGTAGACGAAATGACGCTTCGCAGAAACCAGCGGCTGACGATTTAAGGCCGACGAAAAAAATTTTAAGAAAGGAGGTTTTTAAATGGCTGCTTCTGCAAACATTCTGGAAATGGCGTTCAGGACACACGACGACAAGAAAAGAATCCTGAGCATCAGCCCCTGCAAGATAAACGTCACGGATACGCAGGTTCGCGCTGCGGGCGCTGCGCTGATTGAAAATTCCGACGCGCTGGTGTGGAATCCCGCCGAACTCCTTGGCGCGAAGATAGTCCAGCGAATGACAATCGAGCTTTTCTAGCATCGCAAGCAAAACCCCATTCCCGCGCCGGAGAAATCCGGCGTTTTCTTTTTGTACAAAACCGCGTATAATTGCGCCACATTTGACACAGTATAAACAAAAAGGAGGCGCAAAAATGAAATCCCTACTTTCTATCACTGAGGCGGCGCATGTTACAGGCAAAAGCCGCTCAACGCTACACCGACACATAAAGACTGGAAAATTAAATATAACGACGGATTCAGTAGGAGTCAAGCGTATAGACACGTCGGAATTATTGCGCGTGTACGGCGAGTTGCAAAATGTTACACGTGAAACAAACGTAATGATACAAGACGATACAGCAAGCTACTATGAAAACGAGGAAAAAATTCCAGATGCTACACGTGAAGAATTAGAGTTATCAAACATCATGCTACACGAAAGACTTCGAGAAGCTACAACGCGCGAAATGTTTTATCAAGAACAGATAAAAAGTTTGACCGAGCAATTAGGCGCTGTGCAGAGTAAAATACTTGCGCTGGAGGCCCCGCCGAAAAAGGGATTTTTCGCTCGTTTATTCGGCAAAGTTTAAAAACAATTCGCTCTCCAGCGTAGAGAAAAAAGCGGTTCGCGGCGTTCATGGGTTAGCGACTCCGGCGCGCGATTTCTTGCGCCGCGTTATTCGCGGCCCGCCCGCCCCGCTCCGACTCCGGCGCAAAAAACGCGCCTGCGCTACGCTTTCCCTTAGTGGTGGGCGCTGCCGCGCCCGGAGTTTTAGCCCTCCTGCTTTAACTTTTCGCCAGCAAAATTCCGTCCCGATATTTGAATTTCAATTCCAGCGCCGGGCGCGGCTTTACGCCGTTGCGCTCCCCCGCGCGGCTTGGGACGGTCGTTCGCCTTTGGGCTCACTCCCTGCCGCGCTCCCCGGCGCGAAGCGCGCCTCCCTCCGCCGCGCTTGCGCCGTCCCCGGCGTAAATATGCGCGGCTCTCGCGCTGATCCAAAATGAAACGGCGGCGAATTTCGACGGCTTCCCCAAAGGAGCGAGAATACAAAAGCGAAAAAATAAAAGCGAAATACAAAAGCGCAAAAGGGCGCGGGGCGCAAAGCGGGCGCAGATGGAGCGAAGGCCCAAAAGCGAAAACCCAAGGGCGAAATTCCAGGAGCGAAAAACCCCGCGCGATTCATCGCGCCGTTATCCGCGCCGGGTCTGCGGTGTTTCTTGTGGTCGGCTCGTCCCCGGCGCGTGAATCTGTGGTAAAATATCTTCGTCGCGGTAACGCGTGAGTTGAAACCATGATAGGAGCAGTGGAATCAAAGTTTTTAGTCGCGCTTTTGGGCGCGTGAGTTGAAACTCGTTTATTATTTGTAACGAAAAATTTCCAAGTCGCGGCTTCGGTCGCGTGAGTTAAAACAGATTCGAAAGCAGGCAGTATTTGTTATTGGGCTACGAAAAAACCGCCTCTATATGGGGCGGTTTTTTCGTGGGAAAATTCAAAAGCTACTTTGACGAAGTGATGTGATTCGCTCATTTGTGCCGCTCGTTGGCGGACTTTCGCCGGAACTGCGGAACTCCGCGCGGGTTGCGTGATGCGGGGGCGGCTTTGGCCGATACGTCGCGCTCCCGGCTTGCTCGCCGTGCCGGGGGCCGGTTCGGCGCTTCTCGCCTCTGCGAGTTTCAGCGAAAAAAAATTTCTGAAAGTTTCGAAACGGTTTCATGTGAAACATACACAACACAAGAAATACCAGCGCAATATGCGTTTATTGGTTGCGTTTTGGTTGCAGATATGATATTATTTACACGTGGCCAAACGGCTAAAATATTTTACGCGGAGGCTGATTGTAGATGGAATATTTGACCAGGGGGGATTTAGGACTTTTTCTTTCGGCGCAGATGTCTACTCGCACGGTGCATTTTTATCAGTACGAGTCCGGGCTTGATATCGGCGATGATTGGATTGTGCGATATTTGGATATGGCGGCGCCGGGAGTGTTGCGGATTCATTGCGAAGCGCCGCGCTAGGTTGCCGGCTTCGGGGCGGGCTTCGGCCCGCTCCACCAAAAAACGAACGGAGGCGATTGTGTTGGCGAGCAATGAGGATTACGGTACATGGTTTGTAGTGGTAAATGATTTAGCGGGCGGCGTGGAAGCAGGCGACGTTTACGGCACGATTCAGCAGGCGCGGGATTTTGCCGCGCGGTTTGTGGGTGAAGCGCCGCGCATCGTAGAAGTACGCACTGCGACGATGGCGTGCATCGCGCTTGAGGATTGGCGGCGGGATATTGCGCGGCAAGTTCGCGCGGCGCTGGCGGCTGGCGATAATAGCCCAGTTATTGATTTGCGGTAGGGTGTCGGGCGGGCTTCGGCCCGCTCCACAATAAACGAACGGAGGCGAATATTTTGATAATTACGATATATGTGCCGGTGAAAAAAAATCAAATAATAAGGGCAGGAGTAGTTACCTTTCACCCGTGCGGGGATTCGCGTTTTGATTTTTCGAAGCATAAAGTAGTCGAGGCTCGCGAAAATTTTGGAAATAAGATTGAAATCGAGTGCAGCGCAGGGGATATTATTGGAACAGTTGAAATCAACGAGGAAGGCTTGCATGTTTTTTACTACGTTGTGGAGTCGGGCGGCAACTACGTTCAGAAGTGGGCATTTGAAGCTTACGAGTATTGGTGCGAGAAGAACGATTTGGAAAAGTTGTATAGATAGATGAAAATTAAAATTAACGTTGTGGGGGGTTGGGCGAGCCTAGCCCCACTCCCCAAAATAACGAACGGAGGTTTGCAAATAATGGCTGTTGATTGGGGGAAATTTGACCATTTAATCGGCAAATTTAGCGATAATAAAATCGCGAAGCTCGCCGGTTGCAGCGCGGCAGCCGTGCGAAATCGGCGGTTGAAGCTGGAGCGTGCGCCGGTGCAGAAAAAAGCCGATATTAACTGGCGTATTTGGGATACGGAGTTGGGCAAGGCCGATGACGAAGCTATTGCTGAAAAAATCGGTTGCGACCGTTCGACCGTAACGGCTCGCCGAAATGCGCTTAATATCCCAAGCTATAACGCGCCGGAATATATTGATTGGGCGAAATGGGATAAACTTTTGGGCGTTGAGGAAGATGCAATTTTAGCGCGTTTAATAGGTTGTCATGCTTCGTCGGTTTCCGCGCGGCGGGAGAAGTTGGAACAAAATTGGAAATGGGGGAAACGTTAATGCGACCCGTTGATTGGGCAAAATTTGACGGGCTGTTTGGCCGGCTGTCAGTTGCAGAAATCGCGCGCATGGCGGGCGTATCCCGCGCGGCTGCGTATAAACGCCAAAAAAAACTTGAAACGGCGCGTGAAGCGTTGAAGGCCGGCCCGGTATCGGAGGCCGCTTTGCGGCTCGTTCGCGGGCGGGACTTTTCCGTTAAAATTTTCGCGCACGGCGGTTTAACTCTCGTGGGCTATGAATCCCACGCCTCCGAGGGATATATCGCGCAACAACTCCGCCGCTATGATAATGAACCCTCGCCGCCGCCGCTCGTCGATTTAACGCGCGACGGCCGCGCGATGAAATACTGGCGCGATTTGATATTAACTGTCGAAGTTGAAACCGAAGATTTTTTGCGGACTCTCCGGCCGCTTTAAAATTTAAAGAATCTGGAGCTGGATCGCGGCCGCGGCGCGGGGTTATTTTAAACCGTTTCCGCGGCTCTGCTTTTGATTTTTTTCTTCGATTTTCTCCGGAACGCCGCCGACGTGCGGCGCTGATTCGTCCGTCCGGCGTGTCAAGGGCGTAAGTTTTCCGCAGGAAAATGCGCGAAGCGCACCCTTGACGCGGCTTCCGCGATAATCTGTTTCATAATCTCGCCGCTTCCTGCCGAAATCATTTTTTCGGCAGGAAGTTAAATTCCCCGTCCTGGTCCTTTGTTCTGGTTCTTTCTTTTTTTTCAAATACGGCCGCAGGCCTCCGCTTTGCTTTGCGCTCCTTGGTTCTCGCTCTGCCGCGCCGGGGCGAGTTTGAGAGCAAGATATACCTTGTCGGCGCGTATTAAGAAGCGCGTCAAAAGTTGGGCCGTGCGGCCGTCTGTCGCCGCCGCCCGCTGGAGTGCCGCCGCGATAAATTTATCCCGCCGCAAATGTCGTATAATACCGGTTTATGCCGCGCTCCTGGCATAAAGTGTATTATGGGACATTTGCGGCTTCCGCTGTGCGGCGGCGCGGAGGCGGGCGAGTGGCGGCGGTTTTTGCGGCCGCGTGGCCCAACCTCAACGGACCGCCAGAAGTTTTGATTATTCCGTAGCAAGCCGACGCGCACGGCGGCGAACTTCGGCGGCTCGAACTGCCGAATGTATTGCAAACCTCGCGGCGCGCACGCCGCGCACCTTTATTTTTTTGATGCTTCTTTATTTTGAGTTGGGCCAGGGGATTCGAAACCGCATTGTAAATCCAGCAAATAACAAAACGCTTCGATTTGTGACATCTTGTTTTCGGCGCTGAATTTGACGAAAAGTTTTTTATATTCCTCCGGAACGGATAAGCGGATTTCTTTACAACCCGCTGCCTTTTCTCGTTCGCGCGCTGCTTTTCTTTTCGCGGATACAGAGTTGTATATCCTTGGTCGGGCCAAATTAAGTCACCACCAATATTTATCAAAAGTGTACGAGTGATATAATTAAGGACATCAGGTTCGTTTGGTGGTGCGTATTTTGAAATTTATAACCTGGAATGTGAACGGGCTTCGAGCCTGTTTACAAAAGGGGCTTTTAGATTATCTGTCGGTTTCGAGTGCTGATATAATCGCCCTCCAAGAAATCAAGGTTAATATTCCCACGCCAGATTTAAAACTCTTTGGGTATGCCGTTGATTGGAATTTTGCCGAACGCACCGGATATTCCGGTACGCTTTGCATGTTCCGGAAAAAGCCTTTGTCTATTAAGCACGGGCTGAACGACGAAAGCCTTGATAATGAAGGCCGCCTTATCACATTGGAATATCCCGATTTTTATTTTGTGAATGTGTATGTCCCGAACTCTCAAGGTAGTTTGGACCGCTGGTATTTTCGTCTTGATTGGGACGTTGCATTTTCTGAATATTTATGTGAATTGCAAGTTAAAAAGCCCGTTATTGTTTGCGGTGATTTCAACGTCGCAAGAGATTACATAGACGTTTATCCCGAAAATTTATTAAACGTTCCGAACCCTCACGGCTTTATGTCGGAGGAACGCGACGGTTTTAAAGCTCTGCTTGATGCCGGGTTTATTGATGCGTTTCGTGAATTATTTCCCACGCGGGAAATATATACCTGGTGGTCGAGCCGACTCCATAAACGGCGGGAGAATCGCGGCTGGAGGCTTGATTATTTTTTGGTTTCAAGAAAAGTATTTGGGCGTGTCCGCAAATGCGAAATCCGCGGCGATGTTTTTGGCAGCGACCATGCTCCTGTTGAGTTGGTTATTTATATATGAAAAACCCTGGAGGCATGTCTGATAAATCACTTGAAAGATTTTGGAATAATATCGACTGGCCGGCAGCCGAAGGATTATTAACAACATTTCAGCGTGATATCGCGTTTGCTGCGTTAAATCGGGATTGGCCGCGTTTGAAATTCTCACAAATGCGTCTAGTTGAATCAATCGAGGCCAGGGCGCTCGCGGTTCGACATGTCTGTGATTCAGTCGCGCAGGTTGGAATAGATAAAATTAAGTGGGAAACCGGCGCGGACAAGATGCAAGCGGTTAATTCACTTTATATGAAGGGTTACAAATCAACCCCGATGAGGTTGATAATCGTGCATCAAAAGGAACGGACGAAAACGCGGTATATTCGAATACCGACATATTTTGATAGAGCGATGCAGACATTACACGCGTTTGCCCTTGACCCGGTTGCGGAGGTTACAGGGGATAAAAAATCTTTTGCGTTCCGAAAGGGGCGCTCAATGCAAGACCTACACGCTTATTTAATGCGGGCGTTTGAAATGTCGAACCCTCCCATGTATGTTATAAAATCTGACGTAAAGGCTTGTTATGCCTCTATTAGTCATGATTGGCTGATGAATAATATCCGCATGAATCGGAATGTGTTGAAGCAGTTTCTCAAATCCGGGCATGTGTTCGGCGGTGAAATATTCCCTCCTGATGATTTCGGCATAACTCTCGGCTCGTCCATCAGCCATATACTCGGCAACATGACGCTGGACGGCGCGCAAGATGCGATTTACAAGGGCCTGTTTGGGCGAAGTCGGGGAGTTAATTCACCCGAAGGTAATCTAATCCGCTTTGCTGATGATTTGCTCATTACCGCGTATTCGATGAAAGGCGCGGAAAGGATACTTGATATATTAAAATCTTTTTTGGTTGTGCGCGGCCTGGCGCTCTCCGATGAAAAGACGGAGATTTTAAAAATCTCCGATGGGTTTGATTTTCTGTCCCGTCATTATCGATACGACGGGGTTATGTATTCTGCTCCAAGTGCTGATGCTGTTGCAAGAATGGAGCGGAGTTTGCAAGAGCTTATATCTCCGTATCGCGGTGGACAGAAAACCCTTATTGAAAAAATCAATAAAAAGCTGATCGGCTGGAGTAGTTATCACAAAATAACGGACGCTGCGCGGGCGTTTCGTCATATCGATAACGTTGTAAAGTCGCTATTATTGGAGCTTTGCGAAAGGTTGAACCCGTATTTAACCAGAGCGCGGATTATAAGCCGGTACTTTTACCGCGAGCCGGACGGAGAGTATATTTACGCCCTCGAAAATAAACCGGACGTGCGGGTGCATCGGCTGACCAAGACCGTTCTTGTTTCGCATCTCCCCGCGGCGATAGATAAGAATCCTTATATCGATAACAAATACTATGAAACCCGGACCGATAGCCGGGCTATCAATAACGTAACGGGAAAATATAAAGCAATCTGGACGCGGCAAGACGGAAAATGTTTTTATTGCGGGTATGCGATTCTAAAGGACGATAAAAAAAATCTCGTCCTCATCGATGAGGCCCGGACGCACCATTTAACGAATCTTGCTTATATACACGAATACTGCTCCACAGGTGAAGCTGAATTTTATGAGAGCGACGAAGATATTAAAAGTCGTTTCGATTTGCATAAATTTTTGCTAAATTTGAAAAGTACCAAGCGGCGCAGAAAAAGCCGAAATAAATTCCAATTATTGATGGATTATTTCAGCTTACGAAAAGAATCAGTCGTTACGCTGACCTTTAAAGAAGTCGAGGAAATTCTCGGTTATTCCCTCTGTGAATCAGCTTTGAGCTATTCAAGTTATTGGAAGCCCTGCGGGAAGTTTCCCGGCATCAGCGCCTGCTGGCTGTCCAATGGATATAAAATCCGCGCGCTTGATTTGAAAAAAAAGCGCGTCATATTTGAGCGCGTCGAGAAGCTGGATTCTATAGAGATTCCAGCATTTTTACAAGGCCGCGTACCGCTCGCGGCGCGCGCGGAGTTAAAGATTGTTTTCGATTATGTCCGTAAAAAATACGGACTGTAATACGCGGGGAAATTTGATATAATAAGCGCGGCCCAGCGGGTTCACTCGGTCAAGCGGTTCAGCGCCTGGCCGAGAGCTTTAACCCCGGTTTGAGCGCCGAGGCCAGAATAGGCGAAGCTTTAAGACAAGCGTCACCCAAAAACACGGGCGGCGCTTTTCCTTTTTCTGCCGCTTCTTCATGGCCTTCACCCCCCTCCCTGTGATTTCTTTCAGGTTCTAACGGGGCCGACCGTGCGGCCCGTTATCTGCTGGGACCGCGCTTTTTAAATTATACAGCAATGAGGGTTTTATCTTTTGATTGGCCGCCCCGGTTCCAGTCGCAACGATGAAATTACGGTTGGCCGGAGGCCAGAAAGGACCGGGGCGAAATGATTTTAACACACAAGCCCGTCATGGTAAAATAGAATCCTTCCAATTACAACAAAATAGAATCCTTTCAATTTAGAAAAAGGCCAGATTATGTTTTGCGCGGGTTAGGAATTTGACCCCGCCTCCTTAACTTGTGTACCTTAGAAACAACTTTCTCCGGGACTCGTCAAAAAAAAATAATTAAAGTAGATTTGATTTAATCTTTCTGGCAGTTCGAGCTTCTTGAAGTAATGTACAGTAATTCACGGACGCATACAGTTATACGTTTGATATTCTGTAGAGCCTTCGATTTTTTGTGTAGGGGTGGGTGGTTTAAATTTTCTTCTATTGACAAAAAAACTCCGCGTGATATTGTTTTCTCTGCGAAAAGTCAACGAATAATCACACGGAGGCTGTTGTAATGAGGAACATACCACAAGATGAAAGATTTTGCAAGACCTCAGGACTAAAAGAGAATAACTTCATAGATTTTATCGACCTGTTAAATAAATCGGACTTCTGGCCGACTCATCGAGCCTTCGCGCAGAAAATCGCGCTTAAACTCTCCCAACTTGCCCACAAAAGCGAAACCAACGAGCGGAAAAATTTCATAAAGCGAGGCGAGCGCATGGCCGCCTGCGCTTATCATCTTGGCGTGGAGTTCTGCCCGGATTGCGGAAAATATCATGTAAAGCGGGCGCAACTGTGCCGGGATAGGGCTTGCCCGACCTGCGGCGCACTCCGGGCGGCGAAACTTGCGACGAAAACGGCGGCGCGCATGGAGGCGTCAGCCGGCCGATTTCTTCATGTCATGCTGACTGTTCCGAATTGCGCGGACGGCGAACTAAAACAAAATATTCGCGCACTCTCCGAGGGTTATACCAAACTTATGAAACATAAACGACTTCGCGGCGTTGTCGGCGGATACGTCAGAACGCTTGAAGTCACGCGACCGGAAGATACGCTGGACCCCTCGCGGCCTTGGCACCCTCATTTACATGCAATCTGGCGCGTTGAAGATTCATATTTTGATTCGCCGTTATATATTTATCATGAGGAATTGCTGCGCCTTTGGAATGTGATTATGGGTACTGCTGGAAAAAAACCGGACGGAAGCGAAGATTTGATAAAGGTTTGCTGGATTAAACCATGTGACAGCGAGGGACGAGATAAAAGGGCTGGAGCTTATGAGATATGCCAATATGTAACGAGGTTCAAATGCGTTTATAACCTTACCCTCGAACAGTTTCGCGAATGGCTTGGAGCTTTGAAAGGCGCTCGGCTTTGGACGGCGGGCGGTTGCTTGCGCGTAGATGAAAGCGAGGTTGAAATAAATTCCTGTGAACTTGAAGAACCTGCGGCGGAAACTCCGAAAGATTCACTCTGTGATGAGTGCGGTTCTCATCTGCAATATGCAGATGTTGCGGCGACCGGCGACGGCGGCGCTTATAAAATGTTGCATTTTTTAATAGATTGGGACGCGCGGAAAAAGTATAACAAACTTAAGCACAGACGCGACCGAGAAGAAGCGCGGCAGCTTGCCGAAATACGAAAAAAAAGGAGTGTTCCAAATGACAATTAAGACGGCGATGCGCGACGAAGCACGGCGCATCTATAACGCGGCATTAGCTATTGACGGCCGGATTGAAATAATGGTCGATGAGGCATTAAATTTTACCGAGGCAATAAGCGGTTATATCCGCGATGTCGGCGAGGAATCTAAAGAAATATGGACGGGCTTATCGCTGATAACCGCGCTGATTGAGGAACTGCCCGATGATTAAAAAATGCGCTAGGTGTCGGCTGCGTTTCGCGCCGCGTAAAATATTATTTACCGCCGCGTTTAAAAAATGGTAAAATTCATAATGGCTTCGGGGGCGCGGCGGATATATCGGATATGAAAAATTTTTTCGGCGGGTTCCCTTTATGGGAGTCCGCTAAAATTTTTTTTAAAGGGGGATATTGAATGAAGAAGATAAACGCACGGGGAAATAAAGCGTTTTGTATGGCGATAACGATTATAATCGCGCTCGCGCTTTTGCCGGTCGCGGCCGCTGCGGACGTGAACACTCTCAATCTGAGCAGCGAAATCCCCCAAGGCCCAGGAAGCAGATTTAAAGTTGACGGTAATGTCATCACCGTGAGCGGCGATGCCCTGATTACCATAAAGGGCGACGGCGAGAACAAGGGTATTGGTGACAACGGCTGGGCAGTTAAGATTGATGCAGCCACCAAAATTATCATAGAAAACGGCACAAAAATTATAACGGACGTTGCTAATGCCCTCCAAGTGCCTTCCGGCGCAACCATAACCGGAGAAGGCTCCGACATTACAATCATTAGTAGTGGCGATAACAGTGTCGGTATTTTGGGCTATGGCGAGGGCGAACTCGTAATCTCCGGCACGATTGGCGATGTTACCGGCGACCTTTATGGTATTGCCTCCCAAGGCAGCGTCACAATCTCCGGCACGATTGGCGATGTTTTTTCAAGCGGCGGTTATGGTATTGCCTCCATTAGCAGCGACGGCAGCGTCACAATCTCCGGCAAGGTTGGCGATGTTACCGGCAGCGGTAGTAATGGTCGTGGTATTTCCGCCTCTGGCAGCGTCACAATCTCCGGCAAGGTGGGCGATGTTTCCGGCAGCAATAATGGTATTTTTTCCTCTGGCAGCGTCACAATCTCCGGCACGGTGGGCGATGTTTCCGGCAGTAATGGCGATGGTATTTCCTACTTTTCCTCCGTTTCCTCCTCTGGCAGCGTCACAATCTCCGGCACGGTGGGCGATGTTTCCGGCAGCGGTAGTAATGGTCGTGGTATTTCCTCCTCTGGCAGCGTCACAATCTCCGGCACGGTGGGCGATGTTTCCGGCGGCAGTCGTGGTATTTCCTCCTCTGGCAGCGTCACAATCTCCGGCAAGGTTGGCGATGTTTCCGGCAGCAATAATGGTATTTACTCCCAGAATGGCAGCGTCACAATCTCCGGCAAGGTGGACAGTATTACCGGCCCTAAGCAGATAGAAGCACAATCTTACGCCGTTTTGGATTATACGGCGGACGGCAACCTTCTTGATACAAAAAAATGCGAACCCGCCGCCCCGCGTATCGTGACCTTTGAGTACGTCCTGTCCCGGCCCGGCGGCGTTTCCCTTAAAAAAGCGTATATCGCCGGAGGCGACCAAAAAATCCCTGTGCCCACCGCGCCCGGCGTTCCCAAGGTCTGGTACACTGACAGCGGCCTTACAACCCCGTGGAATTTCGATGATGAGGTAACGGGCGATATGACGCTGTACGCGCGCGCCGTCACCGTCGCCTATTTTGATGACGTGGAAAAAGTTATTGAAGCAATCGACCCAACTCTCGGATTCACTAAAACCGATTTTTATGCGGAAAACGGAAAGGTTTTCATAAGCGAGCAGATAGTTGACTCGGTTATCGCCCAAGTAATTCTTGACGGGAAGCTTGGCGCGAGATTCACCGATTTTGTTTCTATCGGCGTTTTCAGCGCGGAAGTCGAGCAGGGCGAAACCGCGCAGGCCATTATTCCGGTCGAGGGGTCGTGGTTTGGCGGCGTGAGCGACCCGAAAGAAATAAAGCTTTTGAAAATCATAACGCCCGATTCTGGTGAACTCCTGGGTTACGCGGCCAACTCCTCGGAATTTGTCGACGGCAAATTTACGCTGGAACAAAACGGCGTTTTATTCTCAGAGGAAATTGACCCGGACGGCAAATATGATTTGATTGTATTTATCACGGACGGGGGAACATATGACCTTGACAGAAAGGCGGACGGTATAGTGATAGACCCGCTCGCCATAGTCAGTGAAGCGAAGCACAGCAGCGGCTGCAACGGCGGCGCGGGAGCGTTCGGAATACTCGCGTTGGCGTTGATGTTGTATCACACTCGAAAAGGCAAAAAAGACGCCGAATATTAAACCCGGCGGACACGCCCACATATTAAAAAAAAGGCTTTACGCTGATTCGCGTAAAGCCTTGCTATTCCTGGCGGGCCCGAGGCGATTCGAACGCCTGACCTACGGCTTAGGAGCTGTTGTCTGATGAAATCAACCATTATTTCTACGAATTTTTGGCTACTCTCCGATCTGCAGAAGCTGAGCAGAAAAGAAGATATGATAATGCCATAGACAGACTGAAACTACGGCGTGTCTCTGGCTAGAAGTCCACGAGTGTTCAAAAATAAGGACACTATTCCTCCTCATCAAATCCAGTTATTCTCTGGATCGAAAGGCGATATAATAGAGCAAGGTAAATGAATATTCTGCAAAAAATTTCTTCAAAGTAAGGAGGGGGCTTTTGTGTATAAAAAAATGGAACCAAGTCTACGAATGACAGCAAATGAGGCATCAGAGCAGTATCCTGACAGTTATATTTTAATGCGCATGGATAGCATGGACCCATCCAACGATATGGGTACTGTTCTTTATGTCGGGGATGATGGTGATGAATTGTTTTCGCTTGTTATGAAACTTGGTGACCCGTCTCTTTGCGGAGTGACCGAGGGGTTGAATCATATGCGTAGTTTGGGAGGGATTGTAATTGGCGAATGAAGTAAAATTTAATAAGTTTGGTTTTGCAATAGTACGTGTTTATGTCCGATCTAAACATACGCCAACAATGACTTATGCCGATTA
>Ga0099364_10004746_pt1 | contig 20497 bp, 15 predicted proteins | sample TergutTh196P3_FD_73070 | JGI IMG/M metagenome (GOLD analysis project Ga0099364, IMG submission 73070) | Microcerotermes parvus P3 segment gut microbial communities from Pointe-Noire, Republic of the Congo - Th196 P3 | ecosystem: Host-associated > Arthropoda: Insects > Digestive system > Gut ... | reverse complement strand
ATGACAATGGTGTTTTCGTTCTTGTTCAGACACCAAATCGAGAACTTCCCTGTATATCTACTCAGTGGACAAGTGATATTCGGGTTTTACAGCGAATCCACTAGCCAGGCAATGCTTTCCGTTATCGGCAATGAAAGCATAATAAAAAAAATCTATGTGCCTAAATACATATTTCCATTGGCAAGGGTGCTATCATCCCTTGTTAACCTCATGTTTTCGTTCCTAGCGTTCATCTTGGTGTTTCTCGTGACTCGCGCACCTTTTCATTGGACTATGCTGCTGCTACCAATACCAATAATATACACATTGCTCTTTTCCCTTGGTATTGCTATGCTAATGAGTTCGATGGCGGTATTCTTCCGTGATTTGACCTATCTATACGGAGTGCTGCTCACCTTGCTCATGTACATGACACCATTGTTCTATCCGGTGAGCATACTCCCGGAAAGTCTGATACCATTCATGGGATTCAACCCATTGTACCATTTTGTGGAATACACCCGCAGTTTGGTGATATACGGGTTGATACCGGATTTGTGGGCAAACATGGTTTGCATCGGTTTCGCTCTAGCTGCGCTTTGCTGCGGATTATATGTTTTTATGTCGCAGCAAGAGAAATACATATTATATATGTAAGCATGAAAAATAAACGCAAAGAAGAGTGATATAGATTATCACAATTAGAAACAATGGAATTTTTCAAAAGACAATGGAAAAATTATCGTTATGTGTGCTACCGGAGCAATATTTACAGGGAGTACTGGTCTATATGTCGGATAACACTGCAATCGAAGTACGAAATGTTTCAATGATGTTCAATCTTAGCAAAGACAAAATCGTAGGATTGAAAGAATATGTGATAAAAGCGCTCAAACGCCAATTGTTCTATGAAGAATTTTGGGCTTTGAAAGATATTAGTTTCACCGTGGCAAAAGGTGAAGTTTTCGGCATAATGGGACTCAATGGAGCGGGAAAATCAACGCTGCTGAAAATAATCGCCGGCGTGTTCAAACCTACCCATGGAACAGTAGTGGTAAACGGGGAATTGTCTCCGCTACTGGAACTAGGAGCAGGATTCGATTCTGAGTTCTCAGCTCGCGACAACATACGCATGAACGGAGCTATGTACGGATACTCGCCAAAGTACATGGATATGAAATACGATGAAATCATTGACTTTGCAGAACTCAGAGAATTCGAAGATGTCGCCATAAAAAACTATTCATCGGGGATGATAGCTCGTTTGGGATTCGCAGTAGCCACAAGCGTGCAACCGGATATACTCATCGTAGACGAGGTGCTTGGTGTAGGTGATTATAAATTCATGGTAAAATGCTCGCAACGCATCCAGAACATGATATCCTCAGGCATAACAGTTCTTCTTGTTTCCCATAATATTGCTACAATAAAAGATATGTGTTCTCGAGCCATATTGTTGGAAAAAGGCGAAGCCGTCTGTATTGGCGATGTTGATGAGGTCTGCGCAGCATACGGCGACGAAAGTGGCTAGAATGAGCAAGTTTTACAATCAAAGCATCAACGATATTTTCAAAGAGCCTGGTGCAAACAAAAGGAAGACAAACTCCGGATGTAGACGAAATCGCAAAGACTTCATATAAAGGCGCCACAGCCGAAATCATATTACCGGAAGAAGCTATGATAAAATTCACCCTTGTAATGTGCATATACGAAAAGGAAAACCCTGCTTATTTCACTCAATGCCTGGAAAGCATTTTAGCTCAGACTGTTTTGCCTGATGAACTTATCATCGTGGAGGACGGTCCTTTGACGGTAGATTTGGGAAATGTTATACAAAACTTGCAATTTCCACGTGAATTGAATATAATATCCCTGCCTGAAAATGTGACGCAAGGACCTGCTCGTGCAGAAGGCGTAAAAGCTGCCAAACATGACTGGATTGCTATCATGGACAGCGATGATGTTTGCAGGCCTGATAGGTTCAAAAAACAACTGGAAATGATAGAGAACAACCCGGAACTCGAACTAATTGGAGCACAGATTGCCGAGTTTCCGGATATACCAGCAAACACAATTTCGGTTCGTACAGTGCCTCAAAACCACACCGATATAGTGAGTTTTGCAAAAAAACGAAATCCTTTCAACCAAATGACAGTAATGTTCAAACGCGACCATGCGATTAGTGCCGGGAATTATAGATACTTCCCATGGTTTGAAGACTATGATTTATGGGTGAGGATGATAAATAACGGATCACGCTGTGCCAACCACCCTGACATATTGGTTGATGCTCGCGTTGGTTCCGGTATGTATGGGAGAAGAAGAGGTCTCAGCTATGCACAATCGGAATGGAGAATGCAGCAGCAGCTATTTTCGTTGGGATCAATCAGCAAGTTTGAATTTTTTCGCAACGTAGCAACACGCATTCCGGTAAGGCTATTACCGGAAAAGTGGGTAGAAAACCTATATGGTAGGTATGCACGGTAGATATATTGGTACAAATCGCACATAATGCGGGAGGGGAAGTGGTTGAGCATCATCTCGAGAGCTATTGCTTTATTGCGCAATGAAGGTCTTCTGCGAACCCTTAAGCAAGTGTTTATCAAATGTCTGATGCTCATAATCCGCATACCGAATATGTCAGGCGAAATTATCTTTAAGAGGAGTAAAGTCGCTCGTCTCAGGGAAACGGTGAAAGGCAAGAAAGTATTTATTGTCATCCCAAGCATTGACTGGCATACTCCTCTTTTTCAACGAATGCATCAAATAGCATCTGCTCTTTCCAAGCTGGACAATTGTATCGTTCTATTTGTTTCAGACCAAGCCCGATTTGATAATTTTTGTTTTTCTGAAATGATTTCTCAGAGCTTGTACCTTTACTCCATTCGAGCAATTTCATCATTAGACGATATACTCGGGGGAACAACACAAACTACACTGGTGATGTATTGGCCCAAGCATTATGGGTTATTATCGCGATTTAAATATGATAAGTTTGTATACGAGTACGTTGATGAAATGCGTTTGTCTTATTACTATTCGGAGACTGTGGAGAAGCAGCACATTGAGCTACTTCAATTAGCTGACTTAACAACAGCCACTGCAGATATCTTGTATCAAAAAGCAAAGCCGTATGCAAAGAAGCTGATATTATGCCCTAATGCAGGTGATTACGACTTTTTTAAGGCTGGAAGAGAATGTGATACAAACAATCAATTGAGCAGCATAACAGACAAATATCAATGCATATTCGGGTATTATGGTGCATTGGCTGCCTGGTTTGATTATGAACTTGTCATAGAAATCGCAAAACGCAGACCTGATTGGGCTTTTATATTGATTGGGTATGATTATGACGATACGGTATCAAAGGTAAAAGGAGCCGCTTTGGATAATGTCAGATATCTAGGCCCGCGTCCCTACGAAGACTTGCCATCATATGTTAGTGGATTTGACATTCAAATTATCCCATTTGTTGTTAATGAAATAACTATGTCGACCTCTCCGGTGAAGCTTTTCGAATACATGGCAAGCGGGAAACCTATTTTGACCTCAGATATGCCCGAGTGCAGAAAATACTCCAGTGTTTACCGATATTCCGATTCAAATGACTTCGTGGAAAAAGCCCAGCGGCTTATGCAACTGAAAAACGATTTGGATTACATGCGGATTCTCGACCGAGAAGCAGCCATGAACACGTGGACTTCTCGCGTCGATCAAATAATAAATGAACTTGAGACATTAGCATGAATGTATGCATTATAAGCTATGACGAATATACAAACATACCATATGTTAAGAAATATGAAAGGATCCTTGCTCAAAATAACATTGCATTTGACTATATACTTTGGAACAGAACGGGACAAGGAACACAGGTTTCTGAGCTGGCAAGACAGAGCTTTATCTTTGAATATGAAACACATGCGTCAAGAACATCTAAAATTATCCCATTTATCAAATGGAGGCGCTTTAGCAAGGATGTGCTGCGTAATGGCAGATACGATGCTCTTATTATATGCACAACTCTGCCGGGGGTTCTCTTGTCTGATGTGTTAACGAAAGGCTATAGAGGAAAATACCTTCTTGATATTAGGGATTATACTTATGAAAATGTTTTAATCTACAGACTCATCGCAGAGAAGAATCAAAAAAACGCAGGTATTGTCGTAATATCATCGGAAGGGTTTTTAAAATGGCTACCTGAATGGATGAAACCTGTTATTGCTCATAATATCCCGCTTTATACTGTTGCCAAGTCGAATCGTCCGTTTTTTTCAGAAAGAACACTGACAATCGGATATGTTGGCGGTGTTCGATATCACAAAGTCAATAGAGAAATAATATCTCAGTTCGCAAATCACAGCCGATATAAGCTTCTATACGTTGGCAAGCATCATCCCGGTGATAGCCTTCCGGCTTATTGCGAGAACAACGGAATCACCAATGTGGAGTTCTGCCCGCGCTACTTAGATGCACAGAAACCGGATATTTATGAAAACATAGACCTGATTAACAGCATATATGGTGCAGAAAGCGAAGAAACCAGATCATTGCTGCCGACTCGGTTGTATGATTGCATATTGTATAAAAAACCTATCTTGATTTCAAAAGACACATATTTGGAAACTGTTGTTGCAGAGTATAATTTAGGCTTGGCTATAGACATAAAAAGCGACAACTTGCCTGAAAAAGTCGAAGAATATGTTAGCTCATTCGATACCGAGAAATTCCTCGATGGTTGCAAGAAATTTCTTGATGAGGTATTGATGGCTGATGAGGTTTTTAGTCAAAGTATTGACGTTTTTTTCAAATCATTGGGGGTAAGCTAGGATGGGTTATATCAGTCAGGCTGTTATTATGGCAGGAGGACTAGGCACACGAATGGGTGAAATATCCCGAACAGTACCAAAGCCGATGCTACCCATTGGTGGGATTCCGGTGCTTGAGCATCAAATCAACAACCTGAAGCAACATGGCATAAACGAGATTATACTTGTAGTGGGACATTTGGCATCAGCCATAATAGATTATTTCGGAGATGGAAACAAAAACGATGTTTCCATTGAATATCATATTGAAGATGAGCCACTTGGATCTGCCGGTGCGCTGTACGTAATCAAAGACAAGTTGAAAAATGACTTTTTGCTGCTAAACGGCGATGTTTATTTTAATATGGACTTTGATAGGTTCATAGACTTTCATCTGGAAGGGCAGCATCATGCCACCATTTTAGTGCACCCAAATTCCCATCCCTACGATAGCGATTTGGTCGTATGCGACAGCGATATGCGAGTCCTGAAATGGGACAGTAAGCATAACGTGAGAGACTATTATTATAGAAATCTCGTAAATGCGGGACTTCACATACTAAATAAAAGCTTTTTTGATGTGGTTCCGGGCACAGGCAAGATGAACCTTGAAAGCGACGTGCTGATGGTTATGACAGACAAGGGGTGCGATGTCTATGCTTATTTGTCTCCGGAATATGTGAAGGATATGGGAACGCCGGAACGGTTGCAGTCAGTCAGTGCCGATTATGAAAATGGGATTTGCTCAGCGAAAAATCTTAGAAACAAACAAAAATGCATTTTTCTTGATAGGGATGGAACTATTAATGCAAGCAATGGATTCATTAGCAACCCGGACGATTTCAGCCTACTGGAAAAAGCCGGCGAGGCGATAAAAGCGATCAACAAATCGAAGTATATATGCATTGTGATTACGAACCAGCCTGTTATTGCCAGAGGTGAATGCAGCTTTGATATGTTGGATAACATACATGCAAAAATGGAAACATTGTTGGGTAACGAAGGCGCCTATATCGACGATTTGTACTATTGCCCTCACCATCCGGACTCCGGATATGATGGCGAAGTGAAAGAGCTGAAGATTGTGTGCAATTGCAGAAAACCTGCAACAGGCTTAATCGATTTAGCTGTGGATAAGTACAATATTGATGTTAATGAATCGTGGTTTATTGGAGATACCCAAATCGATGTCGATACAGGAAAAAATGCCGGGATGAAAACGATATTGCTTGGTGAAGGCATAAGCGAGGCAGAGTCTCCTAATCTTTTTGATGCTATTATGAAGGTGTTATGTTATGAGTAATTTTACACATATAAATGGGCTTATTAGCCGTATGCCGGAATTGCAAATTTGTGAACCTCAAATAAAGGAAGCCACGTCTGAGATAATCGCTGCATATGAAAAAAGGAATAAAGTGCTAATATGCGGAAACGGCGGGAGCAATGCAGATGCTGATCATATAGTAGGCGAACTAATGAAAGGGTTTAAGAAAAAGCGTCCCATTGATGATGAAACCCGGGAAATGCTTGTTTCGGTGGATGCGGAAGTTGGCACTGCGCTTGCACAAGGGCTTCAAGTGCCTTTGCGGGCGATTTCCCTCTCTTCCCATGTTTCATTGAATACCGCATTTTCCAATGATGTCGACGCTGTTATGATATTCGCTCAACAGGTGTTGGGTTATGGCGACGAGGGCGATATATTGCTTGCGATCTCCACCTCCGGAAACGCAAAGAATGTGTATATGGCTGCAACAATGGCAAAAGCGATGAATATGAAAGTAGTCTTGCTATCAGGCAATGACGGCGGCAGGCTTAATAGTATTTCTGACATTTCGATTATTGCGCCTAATACTGAGACATATATAATTCAGGAGTATCATCTACCCATTTACCACGCAATTTGTCTTGAAGTTGAGGAACACTTTTTTGGACGTTGATATTTGTGAAAAGCAAAGATACTATAAGCAGTTTTGAACTTTGTATCATCTAGCAGTTTTTGTGTAAAACTTAAAAAAGGATAGGGGTCGGAAATTGCAAGATAATTCGAATAAAGCTACAAGTCTTAACAGTCGCGGCTTAAAAAAAATTGTTATAATAAGCTTGTCTTTTGCTTTAACAAATCTATTTTTTACACCTTTATATGTTTTCACCGTGAATTATGACAATAGTATTGTTGGGAGTGTTATATTCACACTGTTTGCGATGTCATTAGGTTGCGCGGCAATTATTGTGACAGTTTCTACGTTTATAGTGCTTGTAGTCACACCTAAAATATCTGATGTCTACAAAGTTATTGCTATATTGTTTATTGGGGTCACCATCTGGACATGGCTACGAGCGACTATACTAGTTGATAGTTTTGGGTTGTTGGACGGTACGATTTTTGAAATAAGCATAAATCTGCGAAATCTTAAAAATGATTTCATTGCATTGTTCATAACTGCCGTTGCTGTTTTTGTTTTGTATAGACCTAGTATACAATTAAATGCGGTCTACATGTTCATTGTTTTTTTTCAATTACTTGCATGTGCTATTAGTGTAGTGCTAAACAATAGGGATGTTGCCATGGGGACGATTTCTGTGCCAAGTTATGTTTTTTCTGAGGATAAAAACGTGTTGCTTGTTGTTTTAGATTCCTATTCAGGCACAGCTTTTCGTTATCATCTCGCTGAAAATCCGGAAATAGCGGAGCTATTTGATGGTTTTGTATTCTATGATGATGCCATGAGTACCGCACCATCGACAGAATTGTCCATACCTCATATTTTGACAGGAGAACCATATCTGAATCAAAAGCCTTATAGCGAATACTTATCTGAAATCACATATTTACATGATTTAGTCAGTGCCTATGGAGTTGCATTGCAAAGCAGAACAAACAGCATCCTATTACCTAAAGGCACTCTGTATAGAATATACTCTTTGTATGCTTATTGTGCAGCTCCTCTTCCTCTTAAAAAGCACTTTCTTGGTTTATATTACTATGCTCATTATCTCGATGACAACGACTCGGTTAATGGCTTTATGAATAGAGCTAGTAATGATGGTACAGGTATGCAGTACAACTATCAATATCTTTTTGGAGCGCACCCACCATTTATGTATGACGAGAATCAAAAATACAACCCGGCTCAACCTCAAAATTACAGCTCATATGTTGTCAATGCTAAGAAGAGTATCTTGTTGATGCAACAGTACATTGAGAAGCTCAAAGAATTGGGTGTATACGATAACACATTAGTTATTTTTACTGCCGACCATGGATATGGTCCACAGTATAATTTTGAGAGAAGCAGCGTTGTTCTTCTGGTTAAAGGTTTCGATAGCAGAGGAGAGCTTATTGTAAGCGAAAAACCCGTTGCAACAACCGACATAATGACTACAATCTTAGATGAGTTGGGTATATCCAATATTCATCTCGGATTCAATTTGGCTAAACATAAGGAATTGCCTGATAAAAGGGACAGGCTCTTTTATAAATGCTACTATACCTCTACATGGCTGGCGGAAAACGATTATGTTCAAACAATTTGGGAGTACACAGTTAGCAAAGGACTTGAAGATCCTCAGAGTTGGAAATTCACAGGTAACGCATACAATCCAAACAACCGAAGATTTACTAATCTGGGAGCGCCAATAGGTGAGATATATTATACTGATGAAGCGTATCCAATTCTACATCTCTCTCAAGCAAAACTAGCAGATGATCATGGGGTTTGGATTGATGATAGCTATGCGAAACTAGTATTTCCATCTGTGTATTCATTGGATGGATATGAAGGTGATATAGCATTTAATCTCAAAGCGATAACAACTGCACAAGGAATACTCCTAAAATTCTACATTAATGGAAATTATGTTGCAGATTTTGGACTAAACAGTGTTTTACCGGAAACGAATGATATAACTTTAAAAATAAGTGAAGACGAATGGCGGTTTTCACGCCCTCTCATTATTGAGATAATAGTCGAGAATCCTCCGGCAAACTTACTGTATCCGCAAAACAACGATAACCCACAGAGGTACTTTGGCATCAATTCATATGGCTACACTATATATCAATGAGTAAGGATTTAAGTTGCAATTAACGAATTAGTTTCAAATTACACTGCTAACATCATCAACGATTTTGGATATCGTCCAAAGAACAGATCGATTATTGATAATTTATGTATGAATGAGGAGGGGAATATGATATATAGATCGAAAGCACCACTTAGGTTGGGGTTGGCAGGTGGTGGAACTGATGTGTCACCATATTGCGATGAATACGGTGGTAGCGTATTGAACGTGACGATAGATATGTATTGTTATTGTACCTTAGAGCCGACCAACGATGGTAAGATTACGTTTGCTTCTATGGACAGAGGTGAATACTTTCAATGTGACTCGATATCGTCAATTGACGCAAGAGGTGGTCTACTACTACATAAAGGCGTATACAACAGAATAGTGAAAGACTTCCGAAACGGTGAGCCATTGTCATTTAAATTGCACACATATTCGGATGCCCCATCAGGATCCGGATTGGGTGCATCTTCGACAATGGTTGTAGCGATAATTAAAGTATTTATGGAATGGCTAAACTTACCTTTGGGCGAATATGATTTAGCGCATTTAGCATACCAGATTGAAAGAATCGATTTGGGGCTATCTGGAGGCAAACAGGATCAATATGCTGCAACTTTTGGCGGCTTCAATTTCATGGAGTTCTACGAGAACGACAGATGCATTATCAACCCGTTGAGAGTCAAAAACTGGATAAAAAACGAGCTAGAGAGTTCGTTGTTGTTATACTATCTTGGTGTATCAAGAGAATCAGCTAGAATAATCGATGAGCAGATTAAAAATGTTACTGAAAAACAGGAAGAACCACTAAATGCAATGCACGAATTAAAAAGAACGTCCATCGTGATGAAAGAAGCGGTGTTAAAAGGTGACTTCAATAGCTTCTTAGAATGCTTAAATATAGGTTGGATGAATAAAAAACAAGCAGCGACTGTGATAAGCAATGATTACATTGATGAAGTCGTTGACTATATTATGGGCAAAGGTTGCAAGGCAGCGAAAGTTTCAGGTGCCGGTGGTGGCGGGTTTATGATACTAGCAATCGACCCAATTGATAAACATATGATAACGAAAGCACTTGAACAATTTAATGGAAGTACATACAGTGTGACCTTCACAGGTGGAGGAGCACAAGCATGGACATTGTATTAGTTTCTACAAGATGTCTAGATCTCATTCACTTTTAGGAGTTATTTTAGTATGAGTAATGAGAAGATATTATGTAATTGCCCTTTTTGTAATTGTGATTGTTTTGAAAGAAAACTACTTTTAGGAGAAGAAATCGTCTTTTACGCAAAAAAAAGAAGAGTGATGAAATTAATACGTTATGAAGTACGAGCTTTTACGAATACTACGTAAGGTTAGGCATAAATATCTACAAATGCGAGGTTTAGGTATGGTTGATAAATTTAATCAAGAATTCAATTTATATCAAAAATTTCTGGACGAGATTAAACCTGTCATATTAACAGAAGATGAGATATTTAAGCATCAATATGACTGGAACAGGATTATTGTATCATTAGCACTACTTGATAGGTGGTACGGGAACCGAGCTTGCGATGTTCTTGAGCTTGGTGGTGAAGGTGTTGTTACGAAAATTCTAAAATCCTACTTTACCGAATGGAAATTCTCTTCTACCGATTTTGATTTGAGATCTGAGGAATGGTATTTAGACAAGTGTTATGATTTAATACTTTGTATGGAAGTAGCAGAACATTTGTCAGACCCTGACAGTAAAAGCAGTGATTATTTTAATGAATCGTTCCTATATCGCGGATTAGACAATTGTTTGCGTGGAGCGAGTAAAGCATTAAAAAATGAAGGCTCGTTGTTTTTATCAACTCCGAATGTTTCAAGCAACTATAACCTACTCCAAACTCTTGAATTCAAGATACCATTACAGTATTTGCATCACATTAGAGAGTACACACTGGCTGAACTTGTGGATGCATTCAAACGATGCAATCTAATGGTTTCAAAATTTGAATGTATCGAAGTCCTTTGTGTTGGATGGGATTTTAGTATATTGGAAGAATTTTATAAGCGAACAAAGAATGCTTTGAATTTACGCGGATCAAATTTCTTTATGAGCTTGCAACGTGGAGAATTAGGATCGGCTAACTGGAGTGATATTATTGCGTTACAAAGCTATTCGTGAGATCAAGTACTTCAATTTGCGTCGATTAGAGAGGTGAATCATTATGATAGTTTTTGCTTATATACAAGACTATACTACCATTGATGTTTTAGTATTATCATTAATCGATAAAAAGGTTGTCAAAGGATTAATCGTAGATACCATACAAGAACCGCTATTTCAGGATAAAGACATCTTAATCTATAAATTGGAGGAAATTAATTCAGTTTATTTTGATTATGTTATAGCGCTGCCTGATACCAATATATCAATTTCAAAATTGCTGAGTCACGGAGTAGATTTCAATCAAATTATCCCAATGAGTATTTATTCTGACATTAATCAATTAATATGTTCCATTAATATAATAAACGAAAGCTTGATTATAACTAATTCCCTAAATGCTAGGTATAATGTTCCACAATTTAACCTTTATGAACGTATTGATGACTATATACGATTTGCGACGCTTGATTTAATAATCTCCCAAATCATTAGCAAAAAAATATCAGGAAACCTTGCGGAACTAGGTGTATTTAGAGGTGATTTTTCTGCAAAAATGAATGCTGCTTTTCCAGAGAGAAAGCTATATTTATTTGACACTTTTGAAAGCTTCCCAGAACAGCACCTTCGTCACGATATTAATTGCAATCCTGATACTCCACAATCTAGTTTTAATACAATGAATGATTATTTTAAGCAGACGAGTGTGAATGTAGTTTTAGAGAAAATGATATATCCTGAAAAATGTGTTATTCATAAAGGTGTATTTCCAGATTCAATTATGGGTTTGGAAGACGAATTTGCTTTAGTTAGTTTAGATGTGGATTTATATATACCTACGCTAGAAGGTCTAAAATACTTCTATCCAAGATTGGCTTTTGGAGCTTTCATTATCATTCATGATTATGATAATCGAGGTGCTCCTGGAGTTAGGGTAGCAGTTGACGAATACTGTCAAAAACATGGGCTTACGCAGATACCAATACCTGACCAGTATGGAAGCGTTGTTATAAGTAAAAATACGAAATCTGATTTCATAGATGTAAATCACAATAGCTATAATGAGGAAGGAGAAAGGTTTACAAACATAGTTATACCAAGTGAAAATCCTCAGGAAAGCTTAAAAGAGAGCTGCGCCGAGCAGTATCAGAACGGAAGCGTTGTAATAAGCAAAAATACGAAATCTGATTTCATAGATGCAAATCATAATAGCTATATTGAGGAAGGAGAGGAGTTTACAAACATAGTAATACCAAGTGAAAATCCTCAGGAAAGTTTAAAAGAGAGCTGCGCCGAGCAGTATCAGAACGGAAGCATTGTTATAAGTAAAGTTACTACATCTGATCTCATTCAAGCAAATAATAATTGTAAGAATGATGATGAAGAAAGGTTTATAAATACAGTGCTACCAAGTGAAGATACTCAGGAAAGCGCAAAGAAGAGTTACACCGAGCAGTTTGAAAACTATTTTAGCAAACAGCTTGAATGGATTGAAAAGAATGCTTATCGTTTACTCGAAACAGAAGAAATAGATGCTTTTAGATACGAATTCGATAGGTTTGCTGTTTCTCTTGCACTTCTTGAAAAATACTATGGCAACAATGATTTGCATGTGTTGGAGATTGGAGCCGAGGATGTTTCCACAAAGCTAATAAAAGAATACTTCGACAAATGGAATCTTGACAATTATGAAGATGATTTGCGACTTACCGACTGGGAGATCGGGGGACAGGAATATGACCTGATTATATGCATGGAAGTTTTAGAGCACTTGACGGATCAATTTATCGGGAAAGTCGGCTCATCCGAATACTGCTTCGACTTCAATGCTAAATTCGCATACACCGGGCTGCGCAATTGCCTCAGAGAAATGAGAAAAGCGCTGAAACACGATGGTAGAGTATTCATTAGCACCCCCAACGTATCCAGCAACATCAATATATTGAAAATTTTAGATGGTCAAGCACCAATGCAATGGGTGAACCACATACGCGAGTATACCATCGATGAATTGGCAGATTCGTTTTCTTTTACCGGTTTTGATATTGTTGAATACGAATGTATTGATGTTATGACGCGCAAATGGGATTTTAAGCATCTTTATGAAATGTACAGTATGCTAGACAAAGACAGTTTGCTAAGAGGGTCAAATTACTTCATTAGTCTAAGACCAAGCTTTTTAGGAACCACCTCTAAAAATGAATTGATGCAATTACGCGAATTCACTTTTGAAGAAGAGATTCCGCTAGACAAAAAGCCATTCATTTACTATGATGTACACGAAAAAAAAATGAGAGAGCTGCACTTGGAATGCGAAAAGACTATCTCAGAGATGATTATGAAGCACGAGGAATCTCTCACAGAATCGGAGAAAGCACACGAACACACTCTCGCCGGGATGCAGGAAGAATACGAAAATACTATCTCCGTTATGAAAACAAAACTTGTGGATACTGTATCCCAAATGCAAACTGAACACGAGCAAACTGTTTCCGAAATGCAGACAAAATACGAGCAAACTATCTCTCAGATCAGCAGTGATTATGAGAACACCATCTCTCAGGTGAATTCTGATTTCCAGAACACTATATCTGACTTAACCTCAAAACACGATACCATCATTTCAGCGCTTCAAGCAGAAAGTCAGAGGAGTATCCAAGCATTAGAAAGCGAAGTGCTGGAGCTCAAAATGTATCTAACTAGTCTGGAAGCGCTCCAAGACCAGTACATTTCAACGAATGACGATTTAGCTAACCGCCTAAAAATCAAATCAGACGAGGTAGACGCATTCCTTAGCTCAACATCATGGAGAATAACGGCACCTCTGAGAGCGGTCGTTCGCAAACTAAGAAGACAATGATGCTTTAGATAGGTGATATAAATGACCGACAGGATTAAACGGTTGATCAAAAAAGCGATATTATTCCCGGAATTCATCGGGCTGAAATGGGACGACATATATACGGAAGACATAACCATCTACACGAGCCAGCCTGATAGATTCCCGGATTTTCCCAAAGTGTATGATACAAGCGGTGTTGAATATGCACACAACAAGACCATGTCGCTGATTGCAACGGTTTACAACGAAGAACAAAGCATCATCGACTGGATGCGATCCATTGAGAACCAGACAGTGTTACCGGATGAAGTAATTATCGTGGACGGAGGCTCAAAAGACAGAACATATGAGTTGCTAAACGAATTCAAAGGAGAATCTCTCTTAAACCTGAAATTGATAACTCAAAAATGCGCTGTCGCAGAGGGAAGGAATATAGCGATAAAAAATGCGTCTTGCGAAATCATTGCAATTTCGGATGCAGGGACTGTATTGAATTCCGACTGGCTTGAACAATTGACTTTACCTTTGCAAATTGATGACGAATTGCAAGTTGTAAACGGTTGGTATGAACCGATAATCAATAATGCCTTTGACCACTTTGTTGCTGAATCAACCATTGTGCTCAACGTGGAAGAGCTACCTGTAAATACATTTTTACCATCGTCAAGATCGATCGCTGTTAAAAAAGAATACCTTGAAATGATAGATTACTACCCGGAGTGGTGTACCCTTTCAGGAGAAGACACTCAAATGGATCTGAAACTGAAAAGATGCTGCCATAAATGGGCGTTTGCTCCCGATGCGATTGTCAAGTGGGAAATGAGAAATTCATACAAAAAGCTCAGGCATCAGTACTTTATCTGGAACAGGGGAAGCGGTGAAATAGACTACAACTCCGACTATAACAAGTATTTGCTAAAAAGGTACCGTTCATATGCGATGCTTGCTCTGGCGATGCTGTTGCCGGTATTGGCAGTGGCGTGTTTTTTGCATTTCACGCTGTTTGATAATTCCGTTGTTTTCTCGGTTGCATTCATAGTAGCATCTTCGCTGGTTGGTGGGCTATTGGCCTTTATTGTTATATATAGGAAATACGGGCATGGCTTGGATTTGGGGAAATTCATCACAAAGCTCAGGGTAAAGGCTTCTGTCCAATTGGGAAGCATGAGAGGTTATATAGCCGGTAGGAAAAACAGACCTAAGCTTAATGAGCAACGGTACGAAAAAATGAATGGTGATGCTGTTTTGATGCTTTCCCAATATAGCGTTCATGATAGCAGAGCTAGTATAGAGCATCTTAACTTATTGAGAATCATGTGCAAAGATAATATAAGGATAATCAATGTCCATATCATGCCGAATGATAACGGGAAGCCGTTCTTTTGCGATTTTAACCCGGACTATTTCGAGGAACACCAATTTGATGGGTTTGACTACAAAAATTTCATATATTCGAACAAACGTGTTTTGTCCAACAGATTGCGAATAGTCACATTATTGCGTACAGGTGACGCGCTCAGCCTCATTAAGCTGATTAAACCACTTAAACCGGTTTGCGTCATATCATATCTTATGGATGGAGAAGACACGACAAATTGGAGAGACTATAGCATAAAAAGTGAAAAAAAGACGCTTGAGTTGTCGCAATTCATATTGCTCAACAGCCAACAATCCAATCGCTATTTAAGAGGTGTCGTAAAAGAGACTTGGAACGGAAGAGTAGTTGAAGATGCGAATTTCCATTACTTTACAAGGGAATATGTCCAAAGAAAAAGCAAATTCAGAAGCACGTATTTTTTCAGGTGGATGGTCGGTACCAAGTATTTCCTATGTAATCATTTTTTCTCAAAACAACCATTCTATGGGTTGCGGCACTGGTATCTGCGGAAGATAATGCATGTTAAAATAGGCGAAGATACGAGTGTGCACATGGGGCTTTTTTTCACCGGAGGAAATATGAGTCTGGGAAGAAACACAGTCATAAACAGAAAATGCTATATGGATGGGCGAGTGGGAATAGTTGTTGGCGATTATGTGAACATCTCGCCGGAAGTGTATATAGTTACGTTGCAGCATGAACCTAATGACCCGTTTTTTGCTTGCAAAGGCGGTGAAGTAATAATAGACGATTACGTATGGATCGGTGTGCGAGCGATTATTTTGCCCGGTGTTCATATAGGAGAAGGGGCAGTCATCGCTGCCGGAGCTGTAGTCACCAGGGATGTACCTGCCTATACAATTGTTGGAGGCGTTCCAGCAAGGCAAATCGGGGAGCGTATGCAAGGTTTGGATTATTTGCCAAAGTATTTTCCTTTCTACGATACTGATATTATAGTTGAATGAGGCGATTCTAATGGCAAAAAAGAACATACTCGTCATTACTCCATTTCCATTGTATCCTGCCGATTCTGGTGGAAGGATAGGTGTATTATCATCCATCGAACCTTTGAGCGATTTATATAATTACCACCTATTGGCTTGCTGTACCCGTGGCGAGATCGACACGATAAATGCTCACAGAGATGAGATGTATGAGCTATATTACGAGGTCTTTCAGTCGATAACATTTGTTGATCGACCGAAAATGCCTCATGAGATGTCTAAACTCGCAGCATTGAAACACCTGGTTTTTCATGCTATGAAGAAACTCCCCCTGATGGATGTATCGTATTACAGCGCTGATATGGTCAAGGAAGCAAAAAGGATAGTTAAAGAAAGGCACATAGACGCTATTGAGGTGCACCATTTGCATATGGCATTTATAAGGCGCTATTTCAAGAGAATCCCTTCTATATTGGTCAACCACAACCTTGAGACAAACCTTTTCCCCTTTTGGGACAAAACGTATAAGAGTTTAGGCGCTACTTTGTGGAACGCTTTCGGAAAGTTAAGCAGAAAAAATGGATATGCTGTTGAAATGACGAACAAAATGAAATTCGATTATAACGCTTTCGTTTCCATAAAAGAAATGGAGCATGTGAAGCATACATATGGAAAGAAAGTGTGGCTCCCTACATCCTTTGAAATAAATGAAGCTGAAAAGAAGTTCAATAGCGATAGAGTAAAGCTGCTTTGGGTAGGTGGTTTCAATTGGCAGCCAAATGTTGAAGCAGCCGATTGGTTTATGAGGTTTGTCTGGCCACAATTGTCTGAAACGAGCATGAACATCGAAGTGGATTTCATAGGAGAGAACCCACCTCCTGAATTGATGAATTTTCATGATGACAGCAGCATTCGAGTTCATGGATATGTCAAAGACATTGAGGATTTCTGGAAAAATGCGGATGTGTTCATCGTACCGCTACTCAGCGGTGGTGGCATACGAGTGAAAATACTGGAAGCAATGAATGCCGGTATTCCCGTCGTATCAACAACAAAAGGCTGCGAAGGGTTGCCCTATGTGTACGGCGAACACCTAATGGCAACGGATGACCCCGGGGAATTTGCAAAATTCATTCAATTGTTGGCTGATAGTGTAATGCTCAGAGAAAGGTTTTCTCGTAAAGGCAGGGAATACGTCAGCCGGAATCATAGCAAAGAAAGAATTGCTTCAACAAAACAAAGCATATACAGCGGCGTGTTTGGGGAGCAGTGAATTTTTCCCAGACCTTATGTTTTGGAATCAACACTTATTCAACAAAGGGAGTAAAACTTATATGCATAAGTCCTTGTAATGCTATGTGGTGCATATGACACTATAATGATTGAGAAAACTAAGGCAATTTAAATAAGTCAAAACCTCTTTCAGAAGTGTGGTGCGAATATTGCATTAACTTGTCAAATTACAGCATTAATGGTAAGCGAGAACATTAGAGCATTTTTCCACAGGGGAATCCAAGTGGATAGATGCTCTATGGTTTTTCGCTTATTATTTATCACTGACAAGACCACATAGAATAATGAATATAGTAGCGAGGACATCTATTCAGTAGACAATAATAAAGGCAAGGAAATATTTTTTTCAGACAGCTCCGCGCAAAGCATTGATTGTTTCATTGCTATTTTTATGCCTTGTTGCACATATTTAAACAAACTGATTGTTTATGAGGAAAAAACGTGGTATTATACATTTTACTCATATACCTGTTTGCGTTGCGAAGCAGAAAGAAGGATAGTTTTATGTACATAGATCCTGGTTTTGGCGGTATGCTTATACAAATTGTAGTTACTGTCATTGCTGCCGGCGGTGCCATTGCTTTTTCCATGAGAAAAAAGATTCGAGCACTATTTTCAAAAAACAAATCAGGCAGCTCAGAAATAGTTGCCAGCGCAGCTAAAAAAGCAGATGACAATGATGGCATTGTTGATATGCTGTCAGATGAAGACGATGAGGATTGAGGACTGCTGGATCATTGTTCGACCCAGCGCATGTTGGCATATATGCCGCTGATTCTCAGCCGATAACATTGCCACAGCTCTGAATTTTTTGGTAAACTTCGATGAAAGCGGGATTCTGTTATTGAGCATTATCAATACGTTGCTTGGCACCCCTTTGGGGTATATTATCTATTTTGCTTACCGGATCACAAACAGCTATGGGCTTGCAATTGTGATTTTTGCTGTTGTGGTGAAGATTATCCTTTTTCCTGTGACCATACTGGCACACCGAAATTCCATCAGGCTTTTGCAGCTCCAACCATCATTGCATATTGTCAAGCAGCGGCATTCCGGCGACAAGGAACGCTACAATGAAGAACAATATAACCTCTACATGAGGGAAAAGTATAACCCGTATATTGGGCTGATCCCACTTTTTGTTCAGCTCTTTTTGATTATGGGCATTTTGCAGGTCATGTACAACCCGTTGCAGCATATGCTTCACATGAGCAGCGAAACGATTGAAGCGATTGTGACAAACTCACGCAATTTATTTGCTATTCCGTCTGGTTCAGGGGAGCAGCTTCGCATAATCGAATCGATACGCAATCCCATGAATTTATATAACATAAAAATTGCGATTGCGGATTTGCCGGATGCAGACAATAATCTGAATCTAATATTAAATACAGACTTGAGCTATCTTGGATTTAACCTAGGGGAGACACCAATCTTTGGCAATCCCTTTCCTGGGATGCTCATTCCCCTGGTATCAGGGCTCAGTGCTCTGGTATTTTGTTTGGTGCAAAATGCGATAAGCCCCGGTGCAATGAGCCAGAGTAAAAGCACGAACTATGCTCTGACCGGGTTCACCGTTGGTTTGTCAATCTATTTCGCTCTTGTGACCCCTATTGGTGTGGGTATATACTGGACAATAGGGAATCTGATGGGAATCGTGTCCTCTGTAACACTCAATATTATCTACAATCCAAAAAAACTCGCCGGTGAAGCCCTGGCATACATAGAATCTATGAGAAAGACCCCGGAGCAGGCCAGAGAAGACCGAGAGCGTAACAAAACCTTGCGAATACGCGAAAAATTCGATGCGATGCGTTTTCAATCAGCAAAGAAGCATCTGGTATTTTATGCCTTGACAGGTGGACAATTCAAGTTTTATAAAGATATTATCGAATACATACTAGAGAACTCCAACATTGTGATTCATTACCTAACGAATGATCCGGACGATGCAGTGTTTGGGCTCGAGAACAATCACTTTGTCCCGTATTATGCCGGAGCGAACAAAACGATATCTCTGATGCTTAGGTTGGACACTGATATTCTGGCGACGACTGTGTCAGATTTGCAAAACTATCATGTGAAGCGCTCTGTCGCTCGAGATGATATAGAATATGTCTATATATTCCATACGATTACAAGTACGCACCTTACCCTTCGAGAAAAGGCTCTGGATTATTATGACACCATCTTTTGCGTTGGTTCCCATCAGGTCACAGAGCTTCGCCGAAGAGAAGAGATTGCCAACCTGCCAAAGCGCAATCTTGTGAAAGTAGGCTATTGCCTTTATGATCAATTGGTCAAGTCTTTTAATGCCATGACTGAAGACAATCACAAAAAGCAGAAGATATTGATTGCTCCATCATGGCAAAACGATAATATTTTGGAATCATGCATTGAAGGGATCTTAGATGAATTAATCGGTAAAGGCTACTATATCATTGTGCGTCCACACCCCCAATTTACAAACTTGTTTCCCGAACGGCTAAGAACGCTATCTGAGCAATATGCAGAATTTGTTGACAACGAGGAACTGTCCTTTGAGCTAGATTTCTTTAGTAACGAATCGATTTTCTCATCAGACATATTGATTACCGATTGGTCGAATATAGCCTATGAGTTTTCATATTGCACATATAAACCTTGTATTTTCATTAATACGCCGATGAAAGTGATGAACCCCAACTACGAAAAATATGGTGTCGAAGTACTTGATATAACATTGCGGGACAAAGTGGGGATATCTCTGGATATGAATGAACTATCACGGATGCCTTTCGTTGTTGAGCAGATGCTGTCAGATAAAGAGTCGTTTAGAGCGCAAATTACTCAGATTGTAGATAACTACATATTCCATCCGGGACGCAGCGGCGAAGCTGGTGGACGATACATCATTAAACAAATGGAAACTATAGTAAGCTAGTTGCGTTGTTGAGAATTGGAGTGGATGAATGAACATTGTTGAATTTCTGGATACATTGAGCACTGCTGAAATCACATTTTTTGCAGGTGTACCGGATTCCCAGCTTAGTTTGTTCT
>Ga0099364_10004745_pt1 | contig 20497 bp, 17 predicted proteins | sample TergutTh196P3_FD_73070 | JGI IMG/M metagenome (GOLD analysis project Ga0099364, IMG submission 73070) | Microcerotermes parvus P3 segment gut microbial communities from Pointe-Noire, Republic of the Congo - Th196 P3 | ecosystem: Host-associated > Arthropoda: Insects > Digestive system > Gut ... | reverse complement strand
CATCAAGCCTTCGTTGAAGGTATTCCAACAATCAATTACGAGGAGGAAAACGCAGCTTAATTTTCGGTTTCATTCGGAGGTAACTGTCAGGGAATTACTATACTTGTACAAGTCTTTCCATATTTAGTGTTTCTCCTATTTTATCATAGCTCCATCCTTTTTCACTCAATCTTACAACAAGCATTTCTTTAATATCTTTTTCTTTTATTTTTAGCATATTTTCAATTTCATTAACTTTTAATCCTTTATTAAATAATCTTATAGTATCATTTTTATTATTTTTTATACTATTTATTATTTCTTCAATATTATTTATATTCAAAGTTTTTTCTATTTCATCAATTTCCAATCCCTCAAGATATAACTTTAAAATATTATTCTTTATTTCATTTTCAGTATCTTTTTTTATTTCATTATTAATATTCTTCCCACCCATTATATTTTTAATTTTTTCATACACTTTCCCATCATCATCTTTAAAAGTAATCTCTTCGTCATTATTCAAATGTATAGTTACACAATGAATAAATTTCTTTTTGGGATTTTCTATTGGATTATATCTTTCAATTATATCATTTCTATCAATAACAGAAAAATTAGAAATATTATTCAAATTAGTGTCAACTATACATTTATAATGTTCCATAAATACAATACAACTTGGATTAATGACATATATTCCATTATCTAATGAAAGTACCATATTTTCCTCCTAATTAAAATAAATATAAATTATTATTTTTTGTCTGTCAATACCTTTTAGCCGTCGTTTCGTACATAACTTATTTCATACGACAAAAAGTGTCGTGCAAAGTACCAAATACGGGATATATGCGAAAGTTTTCAAATAGCGTGGGGCAAAAAGAATATGCAGCAAAAATGGTGCAAGCAGGCGGCTGGCAGTGGGGTCACCAACGGGGTTACCATGAAACGCGGATTTACGCAGATTTTACTGATTTACGCAGAGATATTAGATTGTTAAGGTAAAATTATCTAACCTAGAAATCTTAAGATTTTAAATTTTAATATAGCTATGAGATGATAAGAAATCTAAGCTCTCATAGATAATGGCTCACTTCGTTCGCCGCTGGAAAGGAAATTATTTAACCGCAGACATTCGTCTGCTCACCAAATCAGTGTAAATCAGCGTTCAATCCGTGTTAATCCGCGTTTAGTCGTGACCCCGTCGCTCGTGCCCACACTGCCCGCCGCCTGCTCGTGTCATGTTTGGAAATTAATTACACTATCGGTTTATTGCCCAATCTTACCTTTTCAAGCTGCTGCATCTTTTTAAAATAGCCGTTCTGCCTGGGTATCTCTTTTACATCTTTTATAAACAATTTGTCATTTATTATTTGGAATGCTTTATTCTCCATCAATTTTCTGCCTACCAAAGAGCCGTCTCCCTGCGGAAGCCCAACCATATTTATCAGCTCTTTTAAGCCAAAATCAAAGGAAAAATTGGTCATTCCTTCAATGTCAATTTTTTTCTTGTCAATCTGAATTTGAAGCATATCGTACATACGGCCAAGGGGGTCGCCTATAAGGGTATTGGCAAGCTGCCTGTAAATAAGCCATATCCGTTCAGATAACAGAGTGGTTAACCTCGCTATAAGCTGGGGCTGAGATGTAATCATTTGCTGAAAGTTAGCCCGGTTTACAGCCATAAGCTGACAGTCTTCATAAGCTACTGCGGTAGCCGCCCGCGGCTTGGATTCCAAAAGAGCCATTTCACCAAAAATATCCCCGGCTTTAAGCACGGCAAGGAGAATCTCGTTATTTTCAGTTATTTTTATAATTTTGACAGAGCCTTTTTGAATTATAAAAAGCTCATCTCCGGGCTCGCCCTCGCAAAAAATTATAGAATCCTTTGCATAAGAACGGTTAATTTCCCCGGGAACCGCTTCTTTGGGCGGATTTTTTACATAAGGGGCAATCTTCTTCATTCTTTCAATGGCGCTTTGAACATTCTCCCCCTGGGGGCAGCATTTTACATATTTTTGATAAGCATAGAACGCCTGACCAAACTGGTTATGTTTGGCATAGTATTCGGCAACATGATATATATGACTTGGGTCTTCATCCGCAGCTTTGTTTTTAAGAGTAAGCCTTGTAAGGGCTTCATCCAAATAGCGCATCCTTTTTGAGAATTGAAGGATGATTTTTAACGCTACCGGGGCGTTTTTTTGTATTAATTGGGAGAACTGGTCTTTTTGGACAGAGATAAGGGTAACATCGGTAATAGCTTGAGCAGTCTCAATATGGCTGTGACCGGACATAGTAGAAACAACGCCAAAGAAATCACCCGGTCCAAGGGTATCCCCCTGTTCCTCGGCAACTATCTGGACTTCTTTGGAAAGCCGGACCTTGCCGGAGCGAATGATATAAAACTTGTCCGCGTTCCTTTTACCTTCTACTATGATATACGAGTCTTTGGTAAAATTAACAAATGTAAGCTGTAAAGACTGGCTCATATCCCCCTCTTTAAATTAAATTCAGTATAGAAATTATATCGACATATTGTCAAGCGCTCTAAATTGTGGTTACAAAAGAAAAAAACGGCTTTTTTTGAGCTTTTTACTTGTATTTTACCCCATTTATAGCCGATAATTGAAATAATACCATGAATAAACGAATTAATTTTGAAGATACTATATTTATCCTGACTGTCCGCATTAAAATGATTAAAGATCTTCTGCGTCTTGATGTCGATACCGGGCTTTTTTACCGCCAAACTGCAGGGGATATGGAATTTATTAACAGCATACTGGATATTATGACCGAGAAATTCCTTGCCAATTTAAAGTTCCTTGATCGTGAATTAGAGGGGGATAATTTACTTGACACCGAATGGCAGTTTAGCCAGCTTTTAAATGAATTATCAAACAATAATTGCCCCTATTCACAGGTTAACTTTACGGAAACTTTAGCATGGATAGAAAAGTTAAAAACAAGCAGCTCAAAACGCAGAAAACAACTGGAAGAATCATCTATATCTGTTAATCATTCAACCGCCGAACCTGTGGTAAGTAATGCGGAGCTTAACGGACTTTTGGGGAGTCCATAGGTAATCTGTGAGAATTACAGGCGGTATTCTTAAAGGAAGAACAGTTTCTATTCCGTCAGGAATTATAAGGCCCGCTATGGACAAAATGAGGGAATCTGTATTTGCATGTCTTGGGAATATCACAGGTTCTTCATTTTTAGACATATTTTCAGGATCTGGGATTATTGCCCTGGAAGCGGCTTCCCGAGGAGCCTGCCCTATAGAAGCCGTTGAACAGGATAAATTAAAGCGAAAAACTTTACTGGAAAATGTATCAATATCACCCTGTAGGATTAACTGCCGTTTTATGCCTGCAGAACTCTATGTAAAAAGAGCTAAAAATCAATTTGATATAATCTTCTTGGATCCGCCGTTTCCGTATCAATATAAATGGGAATTGGTCTTAAAAATAGCCTGTTCAAATCTTGTCAAAAATGGAACAAAAATCCTTATTCATCGTCCTAGAGGCGATTATCTTAAAGAAGATATTGATAATTTAACAAAAATTGATTCAAGAGAATATGGACATTCTGTGGTTGATTTTTTTATGAAATAAACAGATAATATAAGTAACAAGTAAAAATATGGATAAAAAATTATTTGAAAAATTTGACAAAGAAAACTCATTTATAAGAGTAACTAAAAATGCTCCTGTTGAGGGTTCTGAAAAAGCGGCTCTTAACCGCAAGGGTAACCAGCTCTTTAATTCTGGAAAAATAGAAGAAGCTAAACGGGTCTTTATGACCACAGGGTATTCAGACGGGCTTTCCAGAGTTGGAGATATTTATAAATCCAAAAACAGGCTGTTGGAAGCATTACGAATGTACTGGATGGCTCATGATAAAACAAAGGCAGAACCATTAATTGAACATACTGCCGCTTTTTTACAGGGCATCCTTTACGAGGATGAATAACGGACTATTTAAGGATAAAAAATGAGTGATGTAAAAATACCGGAAGAGAACATTTCTGAAATTTCAAAAACAGGGTATCAGTTATTAAAAGAAAATAAAATAACAGAATCCATTGACTGTTTTACCAAAATCCTAATGCTGGACGAGAATAATAATTATGCTCTTGTGGGCATGGGGGATGCTGCTAGAAAGACCGGAGCAATCCGCGAAGCTGTTAAATATTACCAAAGATGTCTTGATCACCATCCGGGTAATAATTATGCTCTTTTTGGACTTGCAGACTGCTATAAGGCAATGAACCATTATCAAAAAGCTATTGAGATATGGGAACAGTACCTTTTATATGATAATAAAAACATTACGGTCCTTACAAGAATTGCAGATGCTTACCGAAAAATTCGTGATTTTGATAATTCCAAAAAAACATATATGCGTGTTTTAGACATGGAATCCGCCAATCCTTATGCGATTATAGGCTTAGGACATTTACACTATGATTTTAAGGAATATAAAGAAGCTCTTGCTTATTGGGAAAGAATGATTGTAGCCGGTTATGAAAATGTTGATATTCGTGTACTTACTTCGATTGGCAACTGCCACAGAAAATTAAAAACTTTTGAACATGGTATTCCATACTTTGAAGCCGCGCTTAAAAGAGAAGTTACCAATTTTTATGCTCTTTTTGGATTGGCAGACTGTTACAGGGGAATTAGTCAATTTGAAAAGGCAATCGGCTATTTTTCCAGAATACTGGAACAAGACCCAAGAAACAAAATGATTCTTACCCGTACAGGAGATGCTTACCGTAATTTAAATGATCTTGAAAAAGCAAAAGATTATTATGAAAAAGCGTTAAATATTGAATATGATACTTATGCTGTTATGGGTCTTGCCCTTCTTTCAAAGACACAAGGTAAGTTTGAAAGCGCTATCCATTCATTTAACAGGTTAATACAGCAGGATAACAGGAATTACAGGCTGTATATTGAGCTTGCCGATTGTTATAAACAAACAAGAGATAAAAAGAAAGCGATTGAAGTGCTGGAAGAATTCCAAAAACTTGGAATAAAAAACCAAAAAGTGTCCGATATGCTGGATGAACTTTAATTGTTTAAAATATTATTTATTATTTCTACAGCACTTTCGTAATCCATTATAAGAGCGGCAGATTTTATTTTTTTAATTTCTTCCTGCAGCGTACCTTCTAAGCCAAGAGCATCCAGTTTTTCTGCTCCGTCGTTTATAGCCGCAAAATCAGTTTCTTTAAAAGCTTTTTGCAGTTTTTCAAAAATTTTAATAAGAGACGGCAGCAGTTCAGGAGGTATATGAATTTTTTGCCTGGAGGATGACTTTTCTGCAAAAGCATCTGCAATGGCGGTTTTTAATTTGTCAAGCATCTCCAAAAAATATGTAAGGTTTGCGGCACAGAAAGCTCTGTCTTTTTTATAAGCTGCGGATTCAAGATTAAATGCTAAATTAGAAAGTTCTATAGAACCTATGCCGGCAAGAGTATTTTTCATACTGTGTACCTCTATAGAGAAATTATGCATATCTGTTTCTGCCAAAAATTTTTTAAGGTTTTTATCGCACTTTTCAATTTCCTTAATTGCCAGCCTTAACGAATTTTCATAAATATTATACTGCCCGGAAATCCTTGAAAGCCCCGTCTGTACTGAAAGCCCTTCAATTTTTTCTATTCTGCGCATAAATTTTACAGATTCTTCTGTAAGTAAATCCGAATTCCCTGTTACAGAAACATCATATTTTGCAGCCTCGCCTTTTAAGAGCGGCGATGTAATAACTTTCTCTTTTGGCAGCCAGTCTTTGAGCATTTGATTAAGCAATGCTTTCTTGACCGGTTTTGTTAGTAAATCATTCATACCGGCGGCAAAGAATTCTTCTTTTGCTCCCGGCATTGTGTTGGCTGTAAGGGCTATTATTGGCATTGTAAAACCGTCGGCACGAAGAACCTTTACTGTTTCTACGCCATTCATATCCGGCATCATGTAATCCATAAACACAATATCATATTGGTTATTACCCGCCTCTTTGGAGCGGATCATTTCTATTGCTTCCATGCCGGAGGAGGTTGTATCTGCATCTATCTTACAAAGACGCAAGAATCCTGCGGCAACATTCAAATTAATACTGTTGTCATCGACTACCAATACCTTTGCATCGGGAGCACTAAAAACAACCTCATTAACGCTGTTATGCTGTGGAATTAATTCTGCATTGCCCAAAACCTTTGGGATAGTTACATGGAATGTTGTATGATGGGCAAAAACACTTTCCACTGATATTCGTCCGCCCATTAAATCCAAGAGTGATTTTGTAATGGACAAACCAAGACCGGTACCCTCTATATTGCGGTTATGGTGAAGATTGACCTGCGTAAAAGCATCAAAAAGCTTTGGTATTTCTTCCGCTTTTATTCCTATGCCGGTATCGGTAATTTGAAAATGAATATCATTATCGTCGGAAGTAACAGTAAGGCAGACAGAACCTTCATTTGTAAATTTTACTGCATTGCTTATTATATTAAGAAGCACTTGTCTTAATCTTACATCATCCCCGTAAAGATAAACAGGAAGTTCTTTTCCCATAACCAGTTTAAATATTACATTCTTTTTTTTATTCAGAAATTGTACCATAGAACTAATATTGTCTATAAATAAGATAAAATCAAAGTGTATAGGCACAATATCTAATTTACCGGACTGTATTTTTGAAAAATCCAGTATGTCATTTATAATATTCAGCAATGCCACGGCGGACACATGAATATCCCGAATACAGCGAAGATGTTTTGAATCTAATCTCATGTTTTCTGAAAGCAGCAATTCTGACATTCCTATAATTGCATTCATAGGTGTACGAATTTCGTGGCTCATTGTTGCCAAAAAATCGCTTTTTGCACGGTTACTGTCCTCGGCAATCTGCGCTTTCATTGCAACTTCTTCCAGTTGTTTCTTTTCGGTTATATCTCGTGCTACACCTATAATTCCTACTACAGAGCTGTTTTGTACAATTGGAGCTTTTGTTGTTTCAAGAAGCCGCATAGATCCGTCAAAAGACGGCAGACTTTGTTCAAATGTAATACTGTCACCGCCAAGAATTTTTTGATCCGTTACGGTAATTTCTTCCGCCAAATTACTAGAAAATTTAAGTCCGTCTATAACATCTTTACCAATAATACTGCCTGCCAAAACACCAAAAAAATCCTCTCCGGATTTATTTAGCATGGTAAATTTTAAATTTAAATCCTTAACAAACACAATATCCGGAATTGAATTGATAATAGTCTGAAGCATATTTGTTTGAAACGCAAGCTCATTTGTCCGCTTTTCAATTCTGTTCATCATTTTTACATTTTCCCGCAGATCTTTTGTATATCCTACTACAAGATAATCTTCCTTATAGCTGACCCTTACAAGAGTAATTTCCGCAGGCATAGGAGTGCCGTCCAGCATTTTATGCATCCATTCAAAAACGCATTTGCCTTCCTCAAAAGCTTTTTTTACAAGCATTGCCGCTTTTTCATCAGAGCGGCGGCCATCCGGCTGGTATTCGGGCGAGCAGTCTTTAATAAATCTTCCTATATATTCCGCTTTATCTTTAAAGCCATAAAGCCTGAGCGCCGATTCATTACAGTCTATTGTATTAAGATTTCTGTCCCATATTTGAATACACATTGGGGAAGTATCAATCATTAGTGTAGTAAGTTCCGCTGCTTCCAACTTCTTTTGTTCAGTAATATCAAACATATAACCTTGTACTGAATACGGCGTACCGTCAGGGTTTTTCTCCAAAACAACGCTGCGGTCCATTATCCACTTGATCGAACCGTCAGGCATTATAATCCGGTAAGCTTGTTCATGCATCAAGCCCGCTTCAATATATTTTTCAAACTGGTCTCCTACATCCTCAAGGTCATCGGGATGCACCATTGCTATAAATTTGTTAACGCCATTGACCAAATTGTCATCGCCGATAAGTTCCTCAGGCGCGTACCCTATATACTCCTTACTGCCTTTGCTGACATAGGTAAGAGTGCATTTGGGGAAATTGTAAAGGTGCTGATACACCATTCCGGGCAGATTGCCAATGATTGCCTCTATCCTTGAGTCCGCAAGCTCTTTTTCATTTCGAGACTGAACTATAGCCCCTATTATATATCTTCCTATAATGCAAATTAGTACATTTGTAATTACCATCGCGGTATAATGATAAACATTATATTCAAACGGAGATAAATCTCCTAACATAGAAAACCCAAATAGAAGACGGAAAAGCAAGGTTGCGATGGAGTTAAAGAGTACCGTTACAACAAGCCCATAATTATCCGCAAACAAAAGGCTTAAAAGAGCGCAGCCGATAAGAACGGTATAAAGCATCTGATCGCCGCCTGTAAGCACAGAACATATATTTTCCAATAAACTGATAGAAACAGGTATCATCCATGACATTTGCCGTCTTGTTAATTTCTTGCTGCGTGATACAAAGAATACAAATATAGCTATTACCGCGTTTATTATGCTCCTTGGCAGCCAGTACTGGCTATCTATAAAAACAAGAAAAAACAACTGTCTTATTATTACATACAGGATAATCGTTATTACGACAATTTTTTTTGCGTTAGAAAAAATATAATCATGGTCTTTGCCAATTTTATACATAAGGATTTTTTTTTACACCTCTGATTATTTTATTCATATATTGTATAAATATCAACCCCCAACTTTATCTTGCTCCGCCCAACTGACCGCAGGCTCCATTAACTCCTATACCTTTTCGATACCTTGTGGTAACTTTTAGCCCGTTTTGTTCCAAAATTTTTGTAAATTCTGTTATCTCATTTTTACCGGGTTCAATCAGCGGCTTTCCTTCAAACTCCAAACCCGCAACAGGATTCCACGGGATAAGGTTTACAACACATTGTAAACCTTTTGAAAATTCCGCAATAGACAAAGCGTCCTTTTCCCGGGTATTAATACCGCCCAATAAGGGTATTTCCAATGTTATACGGTCACCGCCGTTTTTTTGATAAAGAGAAAGAGCTTCCTTTACTTTTAAAAGGGGGTTTGCCCTTGTTATCGGCATGAGTCTTTGGCGTAATTTTTCATCTGCTGTTGTTAAAGAAAGGGCAAGCCTGATATATGGACCCTGTTGGGCAAGATCAAAAAGGCCGTCACAGATACCGCAGGTTGACACTGTTATCCTTTTTCGTGAAAAGTTCATTCCCTTTGGATCTGTAAAAAAAGAGACGGCTTTTCGTAATTGTTCCAAATTTAAGAGCGGCTCCCCCATTCCCATTATGACTATGTTGTTGATTTCGCGCAGAGGCGCTGAGGATGCAGAGGAAAAAAATGTTTTTAAATGTAAAAACTGCTCTGATATTTCTAAGGAGTTTAAATTTCGTAAAAACCCCAAAGTGCCGGTTTTGCAGAAAACACAGCCTGCAGGGCAGCCAACTTGGGTAGAAAGACAGGCTGTGTATCTATCTTTACCGTCGTTTAAAAGCACTGCCTCTATTTTTGCTCCGTCATTCAAAACAATAACGATCTTTTTAGTATTTTTATCATCATGAACGCTGTCTATTGTGCTTGAGAATACCGAAAATCTTTGATTTAGTTCTGAACGAAATGAAATAGAAATATCTGTCATTTCATCAAAATTGCTCACACCCTTGACAATCCATTTATATACCTGTTTTGCACGATAACCGGGCAAGGGTATGAATAATTTTTCTATTTCTTTACAAGATAAACCCGCAAGACTAATCATATATTCCTCTGTATTCCCTGCGTCTCTGCGCAGGCTAAAACCTAATTACCAAGTGCCTGCGAGGCGGTTTTGGCCTGTCCCTCTGTACTGTAAATTTCCATTACGCTTTCTTTTAACCAGCCATGCTGTGGATCATCTGTAAGCACCCATGACTGAAAGCCGGAATCTGTTCTTACTGTCTGCCTTCTTATAACCCTTACCAAAGAACCCCGTCGAAGATAACCCATAGAAGCGCTATTCTCTTGGGGATCAACGGTAACATGTGTAAAGGAATCGGTAATTACCCCATATCCAATAAATTCGCTTGATAATGGTGCGGTTATGGGGGGGGTTACATTACTTTCGTCTCTGCCTCCCCTGCAGGAAAAAAGGGGTATAAGGCAAATTAAAATAATCAATTTTATTCTCATATTAGTAAAAAATATAGCAATTTTTAAGGTTTTAGTCATCATGTTTTTTACAAACTATTTTATAAATAATATTGACGAAAGCTAAATTTTAAGGTATTTTTTAAGTATGATACAATTGTATTTTTTATCCATACTTTGCAATGGTTTGTGCGGATATATACTGTTCGCCGGCAGTGAAGAGCAGGAAATAGACAAATCCCGCCTTTCCCTTAATAACCCCACTGTTCACCTTGTACTGGGTATTTTAAGCGCTGTTACCGGAATACTAAAACTTGTTGACCCTGTTAGATATATCTTTTTTGGAGATTTCTTTCCTGCAATTGCAGGTCTTGTCGGCGGTTTTATTCTTATTTTTGGACTTTACAAACAAGGCACTTATGCCATGTCTGAATCCCATAAATCAATGAATGACTTTGCGGCAAACCTTCTAAATCTTAGAAAACCAATCGGGCTGGCTTTGATTGCCGCTGCGGTTTTGCATTTTATTTTTCCAAGGGCACTCTTTCTATAATAGATTAGTCAGGTTTTATTGTAATTCTTAACTCGGATTTTTCGGTTTGAAGCACCATAGCCAGCTGGGGCGAATTATACGGCACTGTAAAGCGGCTTTCTTCCTTTTCCCTCAGCGTAAAATAGACTCTGTGTAAAAAAATGGGAAACTCCTCATCCAAGGTTACCGGAGATACCGCTATATCAACAGCTCCTGTATAGGGATCCTTGCTGTCTATGGTTTTCTTTAATATAACAATAGTATTATCTTCAACAAAGATTGCGCTTATTTCCAGCTTGTTCCCGTCAAGTGAATAAGCAGAATCCATAAAACCAAAAAGGGCTATCATAACTATAACAACACATAAAATTATTATTGTAAAAAAAACAATTGCTCTAGGCTTATCCCCTATAAGAGGTCTTAAAAGACTAAACTTTTGACGGGGTTCTTCATACAGCCGTCTTACGCTGTCAGGAGCTTTATCCAGCCTATGTTGACGGTTGTAGTAAAAATTAAGCTTTTCTTCTTCTAAAGGGTTTGTCTTTTCTTTAGAAAGTTTATATTTTTCATTTGGCCTCACGGCGATTCCCCCATAAACCTGTCTGTTCTCCACCAAACAAACTTTACATTAAAATTATCGGCAAGCATCGCCGATAAAATACCTTCCGGTGAAAGATAAAAATCATTATATCTTATTTCATCATTGGAAAAACTTATGCTTCCCCTTCGCTGCTGATGGGATTGAGTATCTGCGTAAAGAAGGGAATACCCTGTTTCTACAGGAAAATAAAGGAGCGCCTTTCCGGCTCTGGAAACACCCAATAAAGAGTAAAATATTCTAATATTTGAGGATCTTCCATTTTCAATTATTTCATATAAGGGAATTTCTACAGACCCAATATACATTCCGTTTTCCACATTTAATGTCCAAATAACCGAACTAATCGGCTCGGCAGTTGTACGGGAATTTGTTGAAGGATCAAAAATATCACGGGTGTAATCGACTTTAATATAAAGCCGCCTTGCGTCAGGAGCTGCAACAATCCGGTCTATAACTGCAAGGGCTTCCGGCCAATCAGGAAGAGTAGGAATCATGCTTGCAGAAATTTTTATTAAATACAGGTGCATTCCCGCTGAATTAAACCAGTAAACATTCCAGCCGTCCGGCAGCCGGCATATTACCGCAAGTTCATCCCTTACAGAAGTAGATAGCCCTACTATTCTGGGAAAGGGATCGCCCCCAATGCCATTTTGCCCAAGATAATTAATAAATCTTCCATCCTGATCAAAATGTAAAATTATCCCGTCAAGGCTGGCATTACTTTCAGGGTCTATACGGCGCACCTGATGAGGCAGACGATCTTCTGCAAAAATATGTTTACGGGAATCAACAGCTATCCAGCCCGGTTCTTCCAGGGGGTATGAATATGCCCAGCGGGTTGCATGTTCATTTTCGCTTATATTTGTTCTTAAACTGATAGGAGGCGGATTAGTCTCATCATTATAAATCATGAATAAAAGGTCGCCATAAGAGTTAAATCTTGCAATTTTTCCCGCATTCCCGTCGGAAATAAAGAAAAATCCATCCCTCATTGTAAAGCTGGTACGCCGTATTCCTCTGTCTCCTTCAAGCATATACAGGGCAATTTGGTCCTCCATAGGGCCAATTTCCAATGAAAAGAGGTCTTCCCTATCCACAGATCTAATCCTGTTATTATCACAGGAAATAATACAAAGAGCAAATATTGATATTAATAAGTATTTCATTAGTTGATTATAACAGATTTATATGATTAAATAAAGATATGGATAAAATAATACTTAAAGCCGCGGAACTAGACGGATATTTAACAGGAGAAGACAAGGAAAGCCTTTTATCCCTTGATAATTTATTCAATAAAGCCTTAGAAATTTTTCCCCGGGTAGAAGCCGGCAAAAAGGAAGCCGAAGCAGATTTAATCAAGCTTTACAATGAAATGGGCTTATGTTTACAGGAAATATGCCGTAAGGTGCCAAAGATACATGTCTATTCATTTATTACACCGCAGGAGGATCATTCGGAGGCCTCCCGGGTAATAGCAAAGCTTAGAGATATAAATACCGAGAATAATGAATTCCTTTACTATATCCAGCGTTCTTACGAAATGCTTTTTAAATTGGCATGGGGCGGCATTCCCGCATCAGAAAAAAATTACCTAATTATAAAAACACCAGTAACAAGTCCTGCCCAAAATTTTGCCGTTCATAAAATAGCAAATGTTGATTCCAAAATTGGCAATACCGTTATGTGTGTAATGCTGCGCGGAGCACTTCTTCCGTCCATGATTATGAGTAAGGAGATAGAAGAATATTCATCCTGCGGTTATGTTACTCCTTTTGCCCTGTTTAAGATTGCCCGAAATGACAGCAAGCATGAAAGCGATATGGAGTACATCCTGGACCTTAACAAATCATTTTTTGATCTTGATTCATTGGACGGCAAAGATTTAATTTTCGCAGACCCAATGAACGCTACCGGCGGAAGCCTGGTTACAGTTATAAAATATCTTAAAAGCAAGGGTATAAAACCCCGTTCAATTATTTTCTTTAATGTAATTTCCGCATTAAAAGGAGCGCTTCGTGTTGTTCGTGCTTTAGAAAATTGCGATGTTTATACTATTTGGATGGACGGTGTTCTTAATAAAGATGCCTATATTATGCCCGGTCTTGGAGACGCGGGCGACCGCTTGAACGGCAAAGATAATGAAGCAAACGCACGAAATATTGTTCAGCTTCTTGCGGATTACGGAGCAGGCATTGCAAATCTTTATCGTAACCAGCTTCGTGAAATAGAAAACACTGTATTGGCAAGAAAAAAATGAAAAAAATATTTTATTATACTTTGATCACAGGTATTATTTTATCTTTCATCTTTGTAAATTGTAAAGGATCGGCAGAAGCAATTGAATATTATGAGATTGGAATGGCATACTTTGAACTTGGCAAATACGATGAAGCGGAAAGATGGCTTACACGGGCAAGAAACAGCAATAGAACAATGACAGCTTCCTTGTACAATTTGGGCCGTCTTGCTTTTGAACAGCAAAGATACGATGATGCTTCCAAATACTTTGAAGATATTTTAAAAATAGACCCGGAAAATGTTCTTGCCCTAAGAGCTGCTGCTTTTTCAAGAATTAGAGCAGGCGATATTGCCATTGCCGAAAGGCACTATACCAAACTTTTTGAACTTATTCCTGAAAGCGCGGATGACGGTTATAATCACGCGCTGGTATTATTTGCAATGGGCCGTAACAGAGAAGCCGAAGAAGTTTTGGAAAGATATCCTATGGCATTACTGGATAATAATGATGTAATACTCCTTTATGCCAGAATACTTGCAGACGGCAATAAAATGCAGGCTATAGACTACTATTCAAACTGGCTTAACAACAATACAGATCCTAAAATCCGTTATGAATATGCCTTGATTTTGGAGAAAAATGAATTATACGCAAGAGCGTTGGAAGAATACCGCAAAGCTCTTTCTGAAATTCCTTCGAGCGGAACCGGAAGCAGCCTTAATAAAGGTGAGTTTATATTTGCCATAGCAAGGGTATTATTAATAGCAGACGGCGCAAGTGCCGAAGGAATTACAGAGCTTCAGAATGCGGTAACCGAAGGATTCAGAGATATTTCTGCAGTGGAAGAACTGGCAAACCATAGAAGAATAACCGCCGCAAACAGGGATAGAATAAGAAATATTGCAGGCAATATGCGGAGACTAGAAACTAACCCGTAAAGTTGTACCCAGTAACATATCCATATTAAAGATATTCCTATATGAATCTTCGCCTATCCTAAGTTTTACAAAACCTGTAAATTCCAGCCTTCCGCCTGCCCTTATTATTTCTTCATGCCCCAAAATTATATTCCACCTTAAATAATCAGTTGAATTATCAATTACTAATTCCAAACTTTCCCTTCTTAATTGCCTGTAGTCTGAACTTAATAAAGAAGAAAGTCCGGGCGTTGTACTCCTGTTTAAGACAGAGGCTGATGCTTTCCTGTAAAGCATATCAATAAGAATTTTTTCCGCAGGCGTTATCCAGCTTAATAAAAAACTTTCTGTCCAGTAACCGTCATTACGCAGAGTAAAAGTATTTACAAAATTTAAATTTCCTGAATTTGAAAATCTAAGACCTCCGCCAATCATAGACTGCAGTCTCCAAGAAATTTCTTTATTATTGTCAAATACAACCGCGGCTTGCAATGAATTGTTGAACTCATCACTTTGATAAAATTTAAATAAAGGCTTATATCCCATAGAACCAAACATATTAAGAGCTGTAAACCCTAAGCTTGCGCTAAAATTAAGAATATCGCTCCTTGTATCTAATTTCTGCTCCAGTATTCTTTCCAGTCTTAAAGATGCCCTGGAAGGCACCACAAATGCAAGTAGATCATTTCTTCTTGGCAGGCTGATTCTTGTACTAAAATGATCATTAAAAGCAGTATATTGAACCGAATCTACAGATGAATAATTAAATATTACATTATCCATAGCACTATTTAATTCATCTGCAAAAAGTGAATAGCCGGGAAAAACTCCCCATAGCGGCATAGAATCGCCTATACTCTCAAAGAATTTAACGCTGTCATCTGTTACATCATTGCCGGAAAAATTTAAATGTCTTTGGAATTTTCTGCCTAACCTGAAATTTAAGTTAATCCTGTTAGTAATTATTGGAATATCAAGATAAAGAGAATTTTCCAGCCGTGTTAAATTATTTATAGCCGTAAAATTTGTTATTCCTTCCAATGTTAAAATTGCTCCAACAGGCGTTGTCCTTTGCGTAATAATAAACTGTGTCCGTGTTAATCTGGAATTGGCGTCTGATCCTAGATCAGGAACCAAAGGCTGCCAGGAACGAAGCCACAATTCGCCGTAATTTTCATTTTCATCAATTTGATCATTCTTAATCCATGAAACATCGGAAACAAATGCTGCTGAAGGAATTAAAATATTTTTAGGTCTATACCCAATGCCAAAATTCCAATTTTGCCTTAATCTTGATAATTCATAAAGCGCCTGTGCTTCTATTCTTGCATAAAAATCCGATAAATACGCTAAATTTAATCTATGCTGAGAATTATTTTCATGCGGAGAAGCAAAAAAACTTTCTCTAAATGAAAAATTACCTATTGATCTTGAAATAGAATGATCGGCAGACCAAAAAAAAGTATCTTCGGCGGCAGTAAAACTAACATTCCCCTGTACTCTTGCCCCAATAACATCAACTTGCAGTCTTGTTCTATTTATCATGCTTCCCATAAAACCGGATTCATTAGTGTTTTCGTTCATACGCATTTCTGATTCAACTGCAGAAAATATAGTTAAATCAGAAAATAACGGAATGTTCCCGGCAGAAAGCATAACTCCGGGTTTTGAATATTCTATGGCGGAGCCTAAATTAAATCTGTAAGCAAAACAGGGGTCTTCTAAAATTATTTCATCAATGTAAATAATTGCGTTATTTAATTTTCCGCCAAATTCAGGATCTATAAAAAAAGCGGTATAACTTACGGGATTTCCTTGTGTATTTATTCTTGCGGGATTATATTCCATTACTCCGTCAATTCTTGCCCCGTTTATAAAAACTCCTGTATTGGAACCTTGGTATCTGATTGTAACCTTTGACCAGTTTCCCGGTGAAAATTCATTCAGCGGAATTTCCGCTTTTAAATACGGCATATCAAGAGACTCCGGACCGGAAGCAATAATGAATCTTAATTTTTCATCTGTAAAGAGTGTTCCCATAGAAGACTTAAAATAAAAAGAAATTTCACGGTAATCTTTAAGGGGTATCTCCCCTATCCTGCCGTCAACGCCTGCGGAAATATCATTTTCCATTTTTTCCCATTCAACTTTTAACACTCTTTGGGCGCTTCCTTCCGGATGAAGCCTTCTTACAATTTCCGGAAATTGTACCGATAAATATGGCTGTTCTATTTCTATTGTTTCAAAAGCCATAACCCTGTTGTTTGCCGTATAATCCGGTATTCCCTTTACTTCATCTTTAAAAGTAACAGGTCTAAAGGATGCTCCATGAAAAACAGGAGGCGCAAGAATAACACGGCCTGCAACGGAAGAACCGCTGTCATTTATAACAATTAAACGCAGATGAGTTGCGTTTCCAAGCTTTTGTCTTTCCTCCTCGGTTAATGAAAATATAGCGATACCTCTTCCGTCCGTATCAATTCCGCTTAAATCCATTTCTTCTTCCCATACAAGTTCCTGTCTTTCAGCAAACGGAATATCTTTGGAAGGAAGAGTTCCTATTTGAATTATCAATTTAAAGTTTGAAGCAGGAATTGTATCAAAACCATAAAGCCTATACGGAATAATTATTTCTCCCGCACGGGAAATAAAATCAGCATCATATCCTACAGGAATTTGAAAACCTGTCCATTCATTGTCGGATAAAATAAAATCCGCAGTAAGATGCTGGCTGTCTCCAAGCAAGGGATCTTTAACGGGATAAGGTCTATTCATTCCTGAAATGACTACAGATCCATTCCAGGTAATTGGCATTAAAGTAGAACCCAAAATATTATTGCTGTAATAATTTCTGTAAATTAAATTAGCGCGATTTGATGCATCCAACCATGGAATTGCTGCTGGAGGATGAGAAAGAAAAGATGTGTCCGAAGGCATGGAAAGAATTAATTGATGTCCTTCCATTCCTGCTGCACGGTAAAGACCTGTAGTATCTGTCTGCTCAAAAGCTAAACCTGCGGCTATATGGGCTTTTAAATAATCGTATTCCCATGCGGTCTTTGCGCTGATACCAACTGTTCCGACACTTGAGTTACCTTCTTCCGTAAAAGCCGAATCTTCCGTTATATTCCAACGAACGCCAACAGCACCCTGAATGGAAAAAGGACTTGCTCCATTTCTATAAATTGCACCTATACCTGCCGCAATGCTTCCAAGACGGGTTTCCTCGCTTCTTTTAAGATAAGTTATGCGAATAATTTCATTCTGCCCTACAGGACTGTGTAAAACAACCTGCCCTCCGCCGGAAATAAAAGTAAAATTACTGTCCTGAATACCTGAACGCCAAACTTGTATGGAACCCGGCACAATGTCTGTACCAATAAAATAGCCGGATGCCGCCCCATAATTTGTAAAGCGAAGCACTGTATCTCCTGTATAAACACTCCGTGCTGGAAGATAAATTTCGGGGTATTCTTTTGCAAGCGGCCATTGGCTTTGGGGAGAACGGTGCGAGCTTGAACCCGTACTTGAGCTTGCGTGGAGAAGCTCATAAACATTGCGCTGACTTACTGCGGCTGTAAACAACGGCAAATCGCCCGCAGCCGCACTTTCCTGCAATGGAATAAGCTCATATTCATTTCGTACTGTGTCTTGTGAAAAACGGACAACTGCCGCCTGTTCCGAAGTACTGGATGGAGCGTCATAGCGATTTTGTCTTTCAAAAGGAGAGAATGTTCCCGGCTCGTAAATTACAAGAGCTGTAACGCCATTAATTATTGTATAACCGGGCGTTCCCGTTCCGCCGCCGCATTGAGGAAGTTCGGCAAGATTTATATCATTTCCAAAATAATCTTGAACCTCTTTTAAAAATCCGCTTCCCGAGTAACTGCCCATTCCGTTTCCAACACCGGAATACACAACCGCAACCATTCCCTGCGGTCTAATGCTCAACTCCAACAGCCCTTCCCTGCTCCCTGCAGCGTATTGTGATTGCAAAGCAATCCGCCATCGTCTTCCTGTATCATCTAAAATAGTACCCCTGTCATCCTCGATATAAACGGTTATTTCCGAATCAATATTTTCATCCGGCAGTACGAATGAAACTCCACGGATATAGTTTTGAGGCTGTATATAACTTATTGTCCTTTCCCGGCTGCCTGTAAATATCCTTTCTTCTCTGGATGCGGCATCGTACCTAAACAGAGCATGAATGTCCAATGAATCTGTTCCCATACGGCTGTAAAAACCAAATGAAGAAGGAGAATCGCCCCCTAAATCAAGATATGGAAAAGACGGAAAATCCAGTCCTGTATTTCCAATTCCGGCATATTTTATAAAATTCCCCGGCTGCCCCTGATACCCTGCCCGGTATGTATTTTGGGAAGAATTATCCTGAAACCCGGCTTCTACAAACCACTTGTTATTTATCCATAATGACAAAGTAATATCAGCCTCTTGCTTGAATAAAAGCGGAGTTTCCGGTGATGAAAAAGACAACCCAAGCGGGGAGTAAATAATACCAAGATTACCCTGCAAAGACCCCTTCCATGTACCAGTCAAGGTAAGAGTAACATTTGTATCTCCCAAGGACACATTCATAAGCTCTGAAGGATCTTCGTTTAGATCTGTCAACTCCTGAGAATAAATAGAAAATGGAATAAAAGTAAAAAGCATTATTAAACAAAGAAATGCCTTATTAAACGGTCTTCTCAAAAGTATCATTTATATATATAATATCGGAATAATACAAATGATTGTATCTATGATTAAGATTATTTTTGAAATTCCCGATGTAACGAGTATTAAAGAAAAACGGCGGGTTGTAAAATCTGTTATAGATAAAATGTACCGCCGTTTCCGCCTGACTGCCGCCGAGGTGGATATGCAGGATTCCCTGTCCTTTTGTCAGATTGGGGGGGCGCTGGTATCGAATTCAAAGAGTTTTGGCGAGACTGTTTTGCAGAAAGCGTTTAAAATGATAGAAAAAGAAACTCCTGTCCGTATTCAGGATATGAGCATTCATTCGGAGGAATTCTAGCTATGTTGAATAAGAAATTGATTTTTTGGCTGCCGTTTATATTGATATTCAGCTCGTGTTTGGGGTTGAGTATGGATATAAATATGCGCTCTAACGGCTCGGGAAGAATTGTCATGGAATACAGCGTACCCTCCGCTATGGAAAACATCGGCAGACTGGACGGCAATCAAAACTGGCCGATTATTCCCGTAGGCCGTGCCGACTGGGAAAGAACCATATCCAATCTTGACGGCATAAGGCTTGTATCATTCTCTTCCCGCGAAAGACAGCAGGAAATTACAACAAGAGTAACTTTAGATTTTGATAATGTAGAAGCTCTATTAAATTTGATTGATCCTACCGGAACAAGGGTATCTTATAACGGGGATTTAGACATTGTTTTAAACAAACAAATTCCTTCTGAAATAAACCCTGACCTTTTGGATTTGTTTCGGCAGGTGTCAGCCGGTAAAAAAGTTTCGATTAGCTTTACTGTTGCCGGAAGCACATCCAGGCTTACCGTCATAAACGGCGAAGGCAATCCAATAGCCGTTCCGCAGGCAGCCCAAGTTATTCAGGAAGGCAGAAAGGTATCATTCAATATTGATACAGCCGAAATCTTTGAGCAAGCCGACGGACTTGGCGTACGATTTAGTTGGTAACGGGGTCTGACGGGCGTGGTTACGCATTAACGCGGATTTTCACGGATTTTACTGATTTACGCGGAGATATTAGCTAGTTAAGATAAATATATCTAACCTAGAAATCTTAAAAATTTAAAATTTTAATATAGCTAGGATAGGATAAGATATATTAGCTATCATAGATAATCAGTGTAAATCTGCGCTCAATCCGAGTAAATCCGCGTTTCATCGTTACCCCGTCTCTTGCCAATCCCCACAAGATATGCTATCATTACCCCATGAGCCATAATGTAACCACAAAAAACAGCCTCAATATTTATACCCCCCCCCCCCCCCCCCCCCCCCCCGCTTCCCAATCCTCCTCTTCTATCTTCGCTTTTTTCCCCACCCACCCCCTCCGTACCCACAACAATTACTTTTTTCTTTTTT
>Ga0099364_10004744_pt1 | contig 20498 bp, 10 predicted proteins | sample TergutTh196P3_FD_73070 | JGI IMG/M metagenome (GOLD analysis project Ga0099364, IMG submission 73070) | Microcerotermes parvus P3 segment gut microbial communities from Pointe-Noire, Republic of the Congo - Th196 P3 | ecosystem: Host-associated > Arthropoda: Insects > Digestive system > Gut ... | reverse complement strand
GGGTTACTCCTGTTTTCTTTGTCTTGTTTTACGATATTCCCGTAAACTCACTGCCTAATCAACGTGTGAACCTGGAAACAGCTTAATTGTCAGACAGTCTGGCCCGTCTAACGGATTCTATATCCACCCGTCTGAGTGGATTCAATATCCGCCCCTACGTATGGACATCGTTTTTACTCATACGGGCGGATATGGAATCCGCCCCTACGTATGAACATTAGTTTTACACATTCGGTCAGATATGGAATCCGCCCATACAAACGAAATTTTATTCGAAAATGTAATACAGTAAACTTACAGTAAACATTTTGCAATGTTTTCATAAATCATTGGATTATTTGCCAACATTATGATATATTCTTAGCGGTAATTCTTCTTGGAATGTAATTCAATAGAATAATGCTTAAATTATACTTCATAATAACAATATATTATCCTGTCAAGGAGGTGGGCCATTAAAGATGGTGAATTCAAAAACCAGAGTCGCTTTCAAGGGGACGGCGGCTCAGGAGGAACAGTTACTCAAGGCAATTGAAAAGAAAAAGGGTGAGAGGGGCGCCCTCATGCCTATCATGCAGGAGGCTAACGACATCTACGGCTATCTGCCGATAGAGGTGCAGACCATGATAGCCGAAGGCCTGGAAATCCCGGTAGAAGAGGTTTACAGCACAGCCACTTTTTACTCACAGTTCTCCCTTAATCCAAAAGGAAAGAACAGGGTGTCTATTTGCCTTGGCACGGCCTGTTATGTAAAAGGCGCGGGGGATGTATTCGATGCGTTTTCGCGCGAGTTGGGCATAGGGAACGGCGAGTGTACAGAAGACACCATGTTCTCATTGGACTCCTGCCGTTGCATCGGGGCATGCGGCTTGGCCCCTGTGTTGCTTGTAAACGACGACGTTTACGCAGGCGTGGTGCCCGGCGACGTCCCGACCATACTCAAGAAATACAGGGGGTAGCTTAACCAAACTAGGTCAGAAACCAAGAAACTTTGAAACCGAGTAACAAAAAAACTGAGTAACAAAAAAACTGAGAAACAAAAAAACAAGTAACCGAATAACCGAAAAAGTTCAAATAAAGTAAAAGGAGTATTGCGATGGAAAGTTTTAAAGAGCTGCAAGGGCTTCGCGACAAGCTGAAGGCCGAAACGGCCAAAAACGAAGAAGCGCCGGGCTACGTAAAAGTGGTCGTCGGGCTGGCCACCTGCGGCATTGCAGCCGGGGCCCGCCCAGTAATAGACGTTTTTAAAGACGAGGTCGCCAAACGCGGCTTGAAAAACATTGACGTCAGGCAGGTTGGCTGTATCGGAATTTGCCAATATGAGCCGGTCGTAGAGGTTTTTGTGCCCGGCAAGGAGAAGGTCACGTATGTCAACATGGATTCCGAAAAAGCGTTAAAGGTCGTAGAGGATCACATTGTAAACGGAAAATCAGTGTCCGAGTATACGATCGGGGCAAGTGCCTAGGCAAAATATTTGCAACCGGGTTTACGGTTGTTGCAGTGCTTAATAAGCATTTTTGGAAAGTGCCTAGGCAAGATATCAGCAACCGGATTTACAGTTTGGGCGGCGCTTATAAAGTAATTCTGGAAAATGTGGCAAACGTAGCAAATGTGGCAAATGTGGCAAACGTGGCAATATTTTATATTTGGAGGAAGGATATATGGATCAATCCCATAATCAAAATAGCGTTAATGTTAACGCAAACGCTAACACGAACGCAAAAGTTATAGAATCCCTCAACGAAACGGTGTTTTACAAAAAACAAGTCCGGGTGGCGCTTCGAAACTGCGGCGTCATTGACCCTGAGAACATTAACGAGTACATTGAACGCGACGGGTACCAAGCCCTTGGCATGTGCATTACCCAAATGACCCCGAGGGAAGTCATTGCGCTATTGACTGCGTCCGGCTTGCGCGGCCGCGGCGGGGCGGGCTTTCCGACAGGCCTGAAGTGGAAGTTTGCGGCAGACCAGCCCCCAGGGGAGAAATACGTGTGTTGCAACGCCGACGAAGGCGACCCGGGCGCGTTCATGGACCGCTCGGTGCTGGAGGGGGACCCCCACGCCGTCCTTGAGGCAATGGCAATTGCCGCATACGCAATTGGTGCGTCAAAAGGGTATATCTACATTCGCGCAGAATACCCAATCGCGGTCAAGAGGCTGAACATTGCGATAGGACAAGCCCGCGAACTTGGGTTGTTGGGCGACAACATCCTAGGCACCGATTTCAGCTTCGACCTGCAAATCCGCTTGGGCGCGGGCGCGTTTGTATGCGGCGAGGAAACAGCTCTGATGACCTCAATCGAAGGCAAGCGCGGCGAGCCCAGAAGCAGGCCGCCTTTCCCGGCTGTTAAGGGGCTGTTCGGCAAGCCCACTATACTCAACAACGTCGAGACCTACGCCAACATACCGCGCATCGTGATTAACGGGCCGGAATGGTTTTCCTCAATGGGCACAGAAAAGTCCAAAGGCACAAAGGTTTTTGCGCTTGGCGGGAAAATTAAAAACACGGGCCTGATTGAGATCCCCATGGGCATGACCCTTAGGGAAATAATTGAGGATATCGGCGGCGGCGTGCCAAACGGCAAAGCATTCAGGGCGGCGCAGACAGGCGGCCCCTCTGGCGGCTGCATTTCAATAGACAACTTTGATGTCCCCATTGACTATGACAACCTTACTGCGATCGGGTCCATGATGGGGTCAGGCGGGCTGATAGTCATGGACGAAGACAACTGTATGGTCGATATTGCGAAATTCTTCCTGGGTTTCACCGTCGAGGAGAGCTGTGGAAGGTGTACACCGTGCCGCATCGGCACACGCAGGCTGTACGAAATGCTTGAGAAAATAACCCAGGGCAGAGGTGAACAGGAGGATATTGACAAGCTTGAGGAGTTGTGCGAGCATATTGCGGGCAGCTCATTGTGCGCACTGGGCCAGACGGCCCCGAACCCTGTCATGTCGACGCTCCGTTTTTTCCGCTCTGAATACGACGAGCATGTAAAGAACAAGCGTTGCCCCTCCGGGATATGCAAGGACCTTATTTCCTATGTAATCGTTCCGGAAAAGTGCAAAGCGTGCATGCTGTGCAAGAAGCCGTGCCCTGTCGGTGCTATCTCCGGAGAGAAGAAACAGCCACAGGTCATAGACCAGTCGCTTTGCACAAAATGCGGCGTATGCTACGAGAAGTGTAAATTCGACGCAATAGTAAAGGAGTAGGGAGGAAAAACATGGATAAAGTAAAAATTAAGATAAACGGAAAAGAGGTTGAAGCCCAGGAGGGCGCAACTATACTTGAAGCCGCGCAATCCGCTGGCATCCGCATACCTACGCTCTGCTACATGAAGAAGATTAACGCTATCGGCGCGTGCCGCATGTGCATTGTCGAAGTCAAGGGCGCCAAAGCTTTTGTGGCGGCGTGCGTATACCATATCACCCCGGGGATGGAGATTGAGACGAACACCCCCGAGCTGCGCAAAGCGCGCAAATCGACGCTGGAACTCATCCTGTCAAACCACAGGATGGACTGCCTGTCGTGCCGCAGGAACCTAACCTGCGAACTCCAGAATCTAAGCTTTGACTACAAGGTTGACCAGTACAAATACATGGGCGGCGAGGATCTCACAGAGCAAATTGAAGACTCGGCGCCGCACCTCATCCGGGACAACTCAAAGTGCATACTGTGCCGCAAGTGCGTAGCTGTGTGTCGCGAAAACATGCACACGGGCGTTATTGGGGCAAACGAGCGCGGTTTTGAGACGCATATTGGTAGCCCGTTCGACCTGCCGCTTGACAGCACGCCCTGCGTGTACTGCGGGCAGTGCATAGCGGTCTGCCCAACGGGCGCTCTCGTGGAAAAGGACGATACGCCAAAAGTCTGGGCAGCGCTAAAAGACAGCACAAAACATGTCGTCGTCGCGCCTGCCCCCTCCGTACGGGCACAGCTCGGCGAGCATTTTAATTTGCCAATCGGGACAAATGTCGAGGGCAAACTCGCGGCGGCACTGCGCAGATTAGGGTTCGACGGCGTTTTCGATGTAGATACGGCGGCAGACATGACGATTATGGAGGAAGGCGCAGAGTTCATCAGTAGGCTAAAGGGAGAGGGCGGCCCCCTGCCAGCGTTCACGTCGTGCTCGCCAGCCTGGATAAAGTTCTGTGAGCATTACTACCCGGACATGCTTGAAAACCTGTCCACATGTAAATCCCCCCAGCAGATGTACGGCGCGTTGATGAAAACCTACTATGCCGATAAAATGGGCATTGACCCTGCGAATATGTTTGTAGTGAGCATAATGCCATGCACAGCCAAGAAGTTTGAAATTAGGCGCGATAACCAGAACGCATCGGGGTACCCCGACGTTGACGTGGCGCTTTCGACGAACGAGCTTTCGGAAATGATCAATCAGGCGGGGATAATATTTGAAGACCTCCCGGAAGAAGAGTTTGACCCTGCGTTTGGTATAGCTTCGGGCGCCGGGCATATTTTTGGGGTTACGGGCGGCGTTATGGAAGCCGCGTTGCGAACCGTTGCGGAGACAATAACGGGCGAACCTCTCCCGAATGTTGATTTCGTTGAAGTTCGCGGTATTGAGGAGGACATTAAGGAAGCGGAGTACGACCTAAAGGGAACCAAAGTGCGGGTAGCCGTGACGTCTGGCCTAGCAAACGCCAAGAAGCTTATCGATATGGTGAGGAGCGGCGAGAAAGACTACCATTTCATTGAGATAATGGCATGCCCTGGGGGCTGTGTAAACGGGGGTGGGCAACCATACCAGCCCGGGTACGTGAGCAATGTGATAGACTTGCGCTCCGAGCGTGCCAAGGCCCTCTACTCCGAAGATGCGAATATGGACCTGAGAAAAAGCCACGACAACCCAGTCGTAAAGCAAATATACTCCGAATACCTAGGCTCCCCCGGCAGCCACAAAGCGCACGAGATTTTGCACACATCCTTTGTGGCGAGGAAAGTGTACTAAACTGTGGCAAAGTAAGTGAACTGTGCTGTGGCAAGGAAAGTGTAAAAAGCAAATGAGAATTGCAGTTTTAGGAAAAGGCGGGGCGGGAAAAACGACAGTATGTTCGAATCTTGCCAAGCTGTACAGAAAGTGGGGGTTTGGCGTTTACGCGGTAGACGCCGACCCGGTTGGCGGGCTCGGCGCCGCTTTAGGCATTTCGCAAGAGCAATTGGAGTCAGTCAAGCCAATATACGACATGAGGGAGTTCATAGACGATAGCAACAGCGACGGCGCTCTATACCTCTTGAGCCCTGACGTTTCGGAGGCTTCGGGCAATTTTAGCCTGTCAACGGACGGCATAACGTTCCTGAGGATGGCAAGCGCCAAGACAGGCGGCTCTGGTTGCTACTGCAGGGAAAACGCTTTCCTGAAAGCCCTATTGAACTCCCTTGTGTTAAAAGAAAACGAGGTTGCAGTACTCGATATGTGCGCCGGGATAGAACCATTGACGAGGGGGGTTGTGCAAGGCGCGGACCTTGCGCTGGTTGTTACGGAGCCGGGCAGAAAAAGCGTTGATATAGCCATGTCAATAAGAAAGCTGTCACAACAACTGGGAGTAAAGGACATTAGGTTTATCGGGAACAAAGTTAGGCGCGAAAAAGAGGAAGTGTTCATCAAGGCAAGCTTCCCAAAAAATGAGCTAATCGGGGCGATTCAATATATAGACGGCATTGCCGACCGGGCAATGGGCATAGCCAAAGCAAGCGCAGACCTCGACAACCCGGCATTTGAAATAGCCCTTGACAGAATAGTAGCGACGCACCCCGCACATAATTTCTCATAAATCCAACTTTGCGTCAGCGCACATTCTCTCCAAAAAATTTGTTTATCATCTATACCCGAGAGCGAAAAAATTTGCACTCTCGGGTATAACAATAACAAGGAGGCCGATGGCGGCCCCCTTCGGTATTGCACAAATGCCAAACTACCGCCGTTGACGGACTCGAAAACATGACAGGCGACAGGCATTCGCGCTTGTCTAGTTCGCGGCAATTTCTGTCGGCGCAAGTATTGGGGCATAATTACTGTCCCACAGGAACAGGGATGTATCCGCCTCGCCGCTAAGGTCATAATTGGCTTCGACTATCATAGCCCCCTTGCCTCCAACATTGTTCATGCTTACGCCAACCATTCTGCCACTGCTGTCATAGGAAGCGAGTATCACTATCAGGTTTGCTTCCTCCTCGCTGTATACAACAACCCTTGTAATCTTGTTGCCGTCTCTGATGACGCTAACGTTTAGCGACCATATGGCGTACAGCGTCATGTCCTCATCCCCCATCGTGACTGGGTCGCCGGGTTTGTAGGCTGTGCCGGAGCCGTCGGGCGCGGTGTTCCACCCTACGAATTTTGCAACAGCATTAGGGGCCTCGGCGTCTCCAATATCAGGCGCCGTAAACGACATGCCCTCTTCGAGGTTTGGCTGAACTGGTACACTGCCGCTTCCGCCGTTCAGGTTGAAGCTTACAACGTAATCGTTCCATGGGGCAATGTTAAGGACCAGCCTTGGCCTGTATGCCGCCGTGCCGCCTTCCCTGGACTGGATCTGGTAGTCGCGGTTGCTCAGCGGCAAGGTGACCGCAAACGTTATATCGTTGTCGGTTTCAGGCAGGGTAGCATAAAGCTTGAGCACATCCGTGGTGGTCGAGACGCCAGTGCTCTGTGCCGCTGAGAACTGTGCGGACACTGCCACGTCAGAAGCCGTTGCGCTACTAACGTCGCCATAAAGCGCACGTGGCCTGTTGTTCCAGGTTATCGTCCTCTCTCCCCAGTTTGAGTCAATTACCCTTGCTACATAAAGGTTTGTGTTTCCACCTGCGCCGCCTGAATTCGTGTTTCCGGTATACCGCAGGTTCAGCACCGCCGAATTAACAGTCAACCCTTCGAGCGCCGAGACGTCAAACTTGATGTAGGTCGTCTTCATATCGGTACTGTCGCTGGTGCTGGTATTGGTGAAGTTCTGGCCGAACAGCCCGTTTGTGCCGACGTTGTTGGTTGCCCGAATCAGCATATTCGTGTCGCTGCCGTAATTCGAGTTCTTTTCCGACTGCCATGTCTTCAGCCCGGCGTCGGCGGTTGCTTCCAGCGTAACCGAACCAGAGAGTTTGGCCCAAACCGCATAGAACGTCGTGTCGCCAGTTATGACAACGCTGCTGAGCGTCTGCGCGGTAGTCGCCAGCCTATTCGTGTTCCAGCCAACGAAGCTGTACTTGAGCCTCGACGGCGGCGTCGCAGGCGCGACAGTATTTACGCCGCCTGCGACATACTGCTTGATGTCGCCCGTGTTGCCGTCAATATTCCCGCCGTACAGGTTGAATGTGACGTCATAGATTATGGGGTCGGACAGAAGCTTGGCGTCGCACCAGTCTCCAAGGTCAAACTCCGCGCCATCTGTCCCGGCGCCCTTTGTCACTATCTTAACCTCCGATACATCCGTAATGGGAAGGTTGACAAACATGGCTTCGCTTTGCCTGTCCATATTGCCGCTCTCGAACGCAAGCACGCCGTCCAGGTACACTTCGAAAACAACCGCGCCGCGCCCGGTCATTCCGCCGTCGTCCATACTCAGGCTGATATATGACGTGAAGTAGTCATAGCCCAGCCCGGCGATATTGTATACGGCTTCAAAAGGCGCCAATGTGCCAAGGCCTTTCGCGTATTCTACTGGCGGCCCGCCAAAGACGCCCCTGGCGCCAAGCGCATTGTTGCCAATGGTTCTGTCTTTTACTGCGGTTCCGGTCGAGCTGGCCCAGTTAATGTCCGAAAGGTATACAACGGATCTGACGACAATGTTTGCCGAAACATCTATCGAGCCGAGCATTTTGCCCCAAACCTGTTTCTTGCCGACAACAGCGTAGTCTGACAGCGCGACTGTCCAATCGACAGGCATAAGCTCGCTCGTGTTGTCGCTGAACAGGACCATGACGCCAGTCGGCATATCAGGCCTTGCGCCAGGCGTCGTATACACCGTCGGCTCCTCCAATACGGAATCGACCTCCTTGACCGCTACGCGGGCGGTCAATGTCAATGAAGGCCCAAAACTGCCCAACACGTCAAAGGCGTTAACCGCGGCGTACTGCGAGGGGGCGACCGGGTCCCACGCAACAGGCGCCGCGCCAACCGTGCCGTCCTTGTAATTGATCGTTATAAACTGCGGAAGCGGCGGGTAAATGCCCGCAATAGTGGTTACGCTTATATTGCCGACGGTTTCAAACTCCTTGACGTAAACAGTTGCTTCGACTGTCGCCGCTGTGGCGAGTTGGCTCCCGTATGCCTTGTATGTTCCTGGCGTGTTTATATCAACCGCGCTCAAATCCCACGAATCAACCTTGAACTGCTCTATCAGGCCGTTGTCGTAGATTGTGCCAACCGATGCTGGCAGGGTCGGCGGAATGCCTACGCCAGTTGTCACCTCGACCTTTTCGCTGTCATATACGCCAAAGCCGTTGCCTATTTCGTTCCTGGATTCGACGGTCACAGTATTTGAGCCGAGCATTATGCCGCCCTCGGGCGCGGACGCGGTAATGACAACATCTTGCGTACTGCCCCTAAGCGGCCTAACTATAGCAAGTGCCTTGCCGCTAAATGCCCTCCTGTTGAAGCTGGTTGGCCGTGGTTCGTCGGCATTGTCTGACCCCGGCGGCCTGTGGCGGTCGGTGTCCCTCGGGTCACCATTGTCCAGCGCGACTATTTCCCCGCCCTGTACATTCCATGTGATCCGGTTGACAGCATCAGGAAGCCTTACTCCGGCGCTGTCGGTAACAACCGCTTCAACATACACCAGGTCGTACCCGTCGTTCTTCATGAAAGACCTATCGGCGGTCAGTTCGATTCGCTGTGCTTCCCCCGCAGTGTATACCGCGTCGGTGGCGATTACATTGCCAGTCTTGTTCGGCCCGCTATAGGCTACGGCCCTCAAACTGCCCGGCGCGTATGCGTGCTTGTCGAACAGCAAATACACGGGGTTTGCCGTATCCCTGTCGTAGTTCTTTACGCCGACGGACACGTCGTTCACGAACATCTCAACGCTTCTCGCGTTGGTATATATCATAATCGGGATCATTGTCCCCACGGTCCAATTCCATTTTTGCGGCAGGATGTGTACGGTGGGTATGTCCGTCCAGGCGCTTCTGTACATGTAGAACGAATCCTTTTCAAACCCAGCTGTGTCGATTATTCCGAACGAAGAGCTCTTGGCGGGGTAACCCCATGGCGTGGGCTCGCCGAGATAGTCGTGCCCGGTCCAGTTCATCTCGCCATAAACGAAAGGCCGCACATCCATACGGTGTTCGCGGACGGAAACAGGCGCCGATACGAAATTCCACCCTGTTGGGTATTCTGAGGAGTAACTGCCAGTATCGTTTGGCGAGTTGACCCTGCTCCCCCCGATACCGCTGTCAAAGGAGGTAAGGGAATACTTGCCCCTAGCGTAGAAGGCCGAAGATGTTTCCGTTCCGCCGACAAGCATCCAGGGGTTTCTGTCTTTTCTTCCGTTGTAGTCCCCGTGGGAATAGTTGTCGCCCCCGACATCCGCCCACGCTTCATTTCTCTCCATGCCGCTCCTGCTCGCCGAAGTCCCCTTAATCACGGTTGTTGCGCTAGTGCCCTCGCTGTCCCAAGTTGGCGGCGCCGACAAAATCGGCCTTGCGCGGCGGATAATCGGCTCCTCAGTGATTAAGGTGTTCTGGCTGGCTGGATAAGCCGCGTTCGGGTAGTAAGCGATGTTCCTTATTGTCCTTACCCTGCTGGCTGTCGTGCCTTGCTGATTTCCAATAATATCGCGCCATGAGTACGGGTCTCCGGCCACAGGTGAGATTTTGTCGCCTACGCCCGGATTTGCCGATGTAAAGAGGGTATTGGAATACACCCCATAAGAGTCGACTTCGCTGATGGCGGCTGACAGCATTGAGTAAACGTCAAGGCCGTAGTCATGCTGGGTGTCGTATATCTCGTTGCCTGTGCTCCACAAAATGATCGAGGGGGAATTCCTGTCCCTTTTGACCATAGCCTGGACATCGCGCACAGAGTTAGGGGTTAAGCTGGTATTAAGCCACTCAAGGTAACTGTTCACGGCAGTGCCGCTTGTGGCAATAACCTGGGTGCCGGAAACAGATCCTGTGCTACCGTATGTGGCGTCGTTAGCGCGAATGAACCATCTGCTGTAGTCCTCGCCATTTTTTTGTAGCGTCCACATATCGGTTATCTCTTCGCAGACCAGCATCCCAAGCCTATCACATGCGTCAAGAAGCTCTGCGGACATTGGGTTATGGGCGGTACGGAAACAATTTACGCCCATTGCTTTGAGCGACCGTATCCTCCTGTCTGCGGCGGCTTGATAGGTTTCCATCCCCAGCGAGCCCAAGTCGCGGTGTTCGCACATGCCATTTATTCGCACATACTCGCCGTTTATGTAGAACCCGCCTATCTGCTGGTCAGCGGTCCCTGTCCGGGAGCCGGGTTTCAGATAGAGGTACCTTATACCAAACCTCGTGCCTTCAATGGTATCCACTATTTCACCATTTTGAATAACGTCCGACCTAACCCAATACAGGTTTGGCTCGTCAACGCTCCAAAGCTTCGGATTATTGATGTGGATCAACTGGTCAATTTTTGCTGACCCGCCTGCGGCTACGTTTACCGCACTGCTTTGATTCTCCGCAACATCGCCCTCCAAGTCGTAAATTGTCGATTTTACCATAACGGTAGCCGCCGACATTGTTTTGTTCTCGATTTCTGTTCGAACATTGACCGAAGACTGCTGTTTCAACCCAGTCATAACAGATGCGTCGCGGTATCTTGGGTTGTTGAAGTCGGGGATTACATACCCGTTGCCTTTTTCATTGACGACAGGCTGTACAAAAACCCCGTTAACGGGAATATGCACCTTTTCCGTGACGATTAGGCTTACATTTCCGTGAATGCCAGCGCCTGCGTACCACCTTGCGCTGTTGCTGCCGGACATTACCTTGAGCGCAATCACGTTTTCCGCGCCAGCGGGCCTCAGGTACGGCGTTATGTCGTACTCAAAGGTGAGGTCGCCCTTATGTTGATTGCCTAGATGCGTGCCGTTAATATAAATCTGGCTCACCATTCTGACTGAATCAAACTGGAGGACAACGTTCTTGTTGTCGTAGTCGCTGGTAAGGGCAAACGTCTTACGGTACCAGGCAGTGCCTCCCGCAAGGGCGCCTTGGGCGGCCCTGCCGCCGTCGGAGGTGCTGAAGTTCCTGTGAATGCTCCAGTCATGGGGCATGTTGACAGTAGTCCATGACCCGGACGGTTCGGCGTCCAGCATCCCGGTGCTGTCAAGGCCGCGGCTGTCAGCGTTGGTGATGCTCGACGATGTCAGCAACCTGAACTTCCAGCCGTCGTTTATCTGGATTTTTCGCTCGGTGTCCGTCTTAGGCGACATGGTTATAACGGATACGTTAAATGTCTTCGTTTCCCCGCCATATTGCGCCGTCAGCGTTGCGGCTGTCGGCTCTGTCGCCGTCAATACCCCGCCCGATAGCAACGCGGCCGGGTCGCAGGCCCACGTAACGGTTTCGCCAAACGACTGGCTCGGCAATGCGTACCCGGTTATGATCGCGCTGGGAATGGAAATACCGTCGAGGATTCCCGTTACCGTCACGGTGAACGGCCTTTGCTGCCCACTGCTGTTTGCTGTCAGGGTTACTTCCGAAGTAAAGGCTTTTGCTTTGACAGTGTTCCCGCCAACCAACATGGAAGCGTCGGAACTTGTCCAAACAATAGCCACGCCATTTGACTCGCCCGGCAACGTGTCGCCGTTTATCATAAGGCTGGGAATGGAAATCCCGTCAAGTATTCCGGTGACGGTTACCACGAACTGCTTCGTCTCGCCGCCAATAGTCGCTGTCAGCGTAATCTGGGTGTTGACGCCCTTTGCCCGAATCGCCCCGCCGTCAAGCATTGTCGGATCGGAACTTGTCCAGGAAACGGCTTCGCCTTTTTCAGAGACTGGCAATACATACCCATTTGCCAGTGTCAGCGGTATATTTAGGCTCTCGATAGGCTCCGACCACTCAATTACCAGGTACGGCCTCTCAGCCGGCCTTGTGGCGTAGCTTGGGCTACGGAATGTAACCATTGCCTGGCTGGGCAGCGCCTGGAACTCATAGACGTAGTTGTCGGCGTATAAGCCCTGGAGCTCTGCGTGGGAAGTCGACGCTCGCCCCGTGCTATTTTTTATGTATTCAGTTATGTCGATGGGGCAAGCCACCCTCACATCAGTGCCATCCCCATTAGTGTTTGTCGTATAATCAAGCCCCGTGTCAAACGCCCTGCGCAAAAATGGGTAATTCGCTTTGTCAGAGCGGTTGTCCCTTTGATACCCGTTAAGGGCTGTGTAGGGGTTTAAAGGAAGCTCGGCATTCATTTCAAAGAAGGTGATCCGCGACGACGCATTGTGTACCTGTTCAATGGTAAAATGCAGGGTAGCGCTGTCAATCCAATTGCGGTTGATCGTCTTTGGGACGGGCATGCGCATTACAAACGAACGGTTGTTTGCCACGGCGCCAGCCCCATTGGGCGAATCCCCTGAACGGAACGAGGCTGCATTGCCTGCGGCGTAAGACGTGCCCGAGTTCTCGGTCGTCCCGGCACGCAAGCGGTGGTCGTTTGCCAGCGATGTATCATTGTTGGCAAAATGCCCGAAGTCCCCAGCTACAAAATCATAGCGGTACGACCCGGACAGGCCCCCTTCGTCCGCAAAACTGGAAATCCCCATCCCCGGCGCCATCGACAACAACATAGCCAACGCCACCAACATAGACAGTACTCTCTTTGAATGCATTCTTTCTATCATTTCATCAATCCTCTCATTAATCAATATTACAAACCAATAACAACCTTTTTAAATCAATAACAACTTTGCCAATCAATAACAATCTATTTTAATAAAAACAACCTATATTATTTTATGCCTTGTTGGTTTTTATAACAAAGCTGAATGAAACAAAAAGACAAGCAAAAAGCGCAAATCTTTTCGCTCACGAGTGTAAACAGGATTGCCCTTTGGCAAATTGGAAATCAGCCCGCCCTCCCCCCCCAGGGGCAACGCAACCAATCTGTATCGTTAAGCTCCCTTCATATTACCACAATTTCACTGGTTTATAAAGGCTTTTTCTTACAAACGTTCATGTGTAGCTTTTTCTTACAAACGTTCATGTGTATCCGCCCCTACGAACAATTGACTTTCAATACCTGCACAGTATGTAGTATAATGCCAATAATTATATCTTTGATGGAGGTACCATAAATGATTATCATTGGCGAAAAGATTAACAGCACTCTTAAAGCAATCCGCCCCGCGATGGAAAACCGCGACGCCGACGCGGTAGCAAGCCTGGCAAGAAGGCAATATGAAGCGGGAGCGACGTATATAGACCTGAACGCAGGCGCGTTCTATGACAATGAAGCCGACATCCTTGAGTGGCTCGTCGTGACCGTTCAGCAAGAGGTTGACGCCCCGCTGTCAATCGACACGCCCAATCCTGTAGCATTGGAGCGTGCGCTAAGAGCCAACAAAAACGGAAAGCCAATCGTCAACTCAATAACTAACGAGAAGACGCGCTATGATTCTGTCCTGCCGCTGGTAAAGGAGTTCGGTGCCGCTGTCGTCGCCCTGTGCATGGATGACACGGGAATGCCCGACACTGCTGTCGACAGGGTAAAAATCGCGGACAGCCTGATTGAGAAACTGACAAAAGAAGGGGTTTCAATCGAGGACATTTTTATCGACCCGATGGTCAGGCCTATAGGTACCGGGACACAATACGGCGTCGCCGCTATTGATACGATCAGGCAGGTCAAACAGGCGTACCCGGAGGTGCATATCGCATGCGGGCTCAGCAATATTTCTTATGGCATCCCGGCCAGAAAAGTTATGAACCAGACCTTTTTGATTGCCGCAATGGCGGCGGGCATGGACGGCGCCATATTGGATCCGCTTGACAAAAGGCTTATGACTTTCTTGTATGCCGGAAACGCGCTCATGGGGCATGACGAATATTGCATGGAATACCTGAAAAAATTCCGTGAGGGGGCCTTTGAAACCTAATGGTGCATATTTGGTGCGCATTGCTACCAACAGTGAAAGCCGAGCCTGAATTGTTATGAAATTAATATGAAATTATAGGAATTGTTGTTCACAAACTTTTAACATTATCCTCCTTGTTATAAAACTTACCTCAATGTATAATTGTTTACGCAAAAATAGTTAAGTAACTAAACTATTATTAACAAACAGCGTGCTCAGCCTGCTGTTTTTTGTTAAGCAAGATTTATAAGAAAGATTTTCAAAAAAGACTTTAGAAGAAGAAAACAATAAGGAGGTTTTTGTGGAGAGAATGCGATAAGGAAATTTTTTTTGAAGAAGAAAGCGATGAAGAGGAATACTATGAAAATGATTGCAATGCGTATTAAGAATAGATTTCATATAAAGAAGGGCCAAGTTTACATCAGTTTCGTGCTAGCCGCCGCTATTATTTTAACTATGGCGCTCGCCGGGTGCGCCGCTATTCAAGCCGAGCCTGCCCAAGCGACAGAACCCGAACCGCTCACCCCCGTCGAGGTGACGCTCATTTCCGCGCGGGAGATAAAAAGAGTTATGACCTATGCTGGAAAAGCCGCGCCAGGGCAAACTATTTCTGTGGTTGGCAAAATCACAGGCAAAGTCAAGGAAGTGTATTTTGACGTTGGGGACGCCGTCAACCAGGGCGACGTCCTTTTCAGGCTTGACGAACAGGATATTCTAGACCAGTTGAAGCAGTTGGAAGCACAACTCCACCAATCAAACCAAGCCGTCATAACGGCGGAGAATGGCCTTAACAGCGTTACAGGCGGGCAGTTCCAGTCACAGGTAGTACAGCAGGAAACCGCTATCGCCTCGTACGGCAAGCAAATTGAAACGGCGCAGATAGCCATACAAAACGCCGAGCTTGCCATTAGCAACGCACAGCTTGCGTTGAACAGCGCTGAGACGAGCTACGAAAGCACCCTTGCTCTTTACGATGAGGACATTATAACAAAATCGGAGTTAGACAGGGCCGAATTGGCTTACAATCAATCAAAATCAGCACTGGAGCAGGCAAGGAACGCGCTCAGCCAGGCTACTGTCAACCACGAGCAACTCGTCCAAGCCAGGAGCAAGGCACAACAATCGCTTAGTTTGACAAGGGGGCAGATCGTCGAAGACAGCAAGCGCCAAGCCGAGTTGGCTATTGAACAGACCAAGGCGGCGCGAGGGGTTGTAGAAGTCCAAATCGAAAACGCAAAAAAAACGATCGAAGACACTGCCGTAACCTGCCCCATGTCAGGCATAATAAACACCAGGGGCGTAAAAGTAGACGAGTATGCGTCGCCACAGTTGCCCGCATTTACCATCGTAAACACCGAAACCGTAAATGTTGAGGTCAACGTCTCGGAAACCCTAATAAACACGCTATACGAAGGGCTCGTTGTTGAGGTGTACATCAACTCTGTTAGGCAGGACGCCTTTTCAGGCACAATTGTAACGATAAGCCCTACTGCAGACCAAACAAACACGTTCCCCGTAAAAATCGAGATTGAAAACAGAGGCTTGGAAATCAAGCCCGGCATGTTCGCTGAAGTGCATTTTTCAAAAGAACACAGCGAAAACACCGTCGTGGTACCCCGGAACACTGTGATTTCAAACGTGGACACGGATTATGTGTATGTCGTCAGGGGCAATGCCGCTTACAGGGCACCGGTCGTTTTGGGCATTGACAACGGCGAGGAAATAGAAATATTGTCTGGGGTTTCGCCCGGAGACCGGGTCATAACCAAGGGGCACACTTTTGTTTCCGACGGCGAAGTTGTCAATGTGGTAGCGGAAACCGACTGACACTGCAGATACAAATTATTGCAGTATATTTTTACGGAAATGAGGAGCGGCAGTATATGAGTTTGTCAAAACTTGCAGTTAAGCGCCCAATTACAACGGTGATGATGGTGCTAGTCGTTATTGCTTTTGGGGTGCTTTCAATCCAAAACATACAACTTGATATGATGCCAAATATGAACATCCCGATTGCGATCGTTAGCACAAGCTATAGCGGCGCAGGCCCCGAGGAAATTGAAAACCTGATAACAAAGCCGCTGGAGGGCGTTTTGGGGACTGTGAGCAATGTCAGCGAAATCTCAAGCACGTCTTCGTCAGGATCCTCGCTTATTATAATCCAATTTGAGGACAATACAAATATAGACTTTGCAACGCTGGATATGCGCGAGCGCATAGACATGGTCAAGGGCATTTTGCCCGATGGAGCAAACGACCCTATGGTCATGAAGATTGATATCAACTCAATGACCTCAATCAATCTGGGGTTTACATCTGACGCATATGATTTAATTGAGTTAAAAAGGCTCATTGACGACCGCATCGCCCCCAGGATGGAGAGGCAAAGCGGTGTCGCGCAAGTCAGCGTTTCCGGCGGCAGGGAAAAAGAGATTAGCGTCACAATAAACGAGGAGCGGATGCGGGGCTACGGCATTAGCGAGTCCACGATATCTCAGCTCCTGATGGTAGAGAACCGCAACCTGCCCACCGGAACGATCAAGCAAGGCGACAAGAGCCTACGCTTACGCGTGTCCGGCGAGTTTACAAGCCTGGAGGACATTAGAAGCCTACCCCTGCCGACAGCAAGGGGCGCAACCGTTTATTTGCGCGACATCGCGGAGGTTGAGGAGACACTGACTGAAAGCTCGTCTATATCATTTATTAACGGTAGGCCAAACGTATCCATGAGCATTAGCAAGCAGTCTACGGCTAACACAGTCAATGTGTCCGACGCCGTCATGGGGGAAATAGAGCGCATCAGGCAGGATTTTCCAACCCTACAAGTTACAGTGACGCTGGACCCTGCCGAATACATCCGCTTGACTTTGTCAACCGTCGCATCATCTGCTTTGCTTGGTGGCTTGTTAGCCGTCATTATCCTGTTTGTTTTCCTTCGGAATATACGGTCTACCCTGATTGTGGCTATCGCCATACCCGTTTCGATTATCGCGACATTTGTGCTTATGTATTACGGGAACCTCACAATGAACATTATGACGATGGGCGGGCTGGCGCTAGGCATAGGCATGCTTGTTGACAATTCTATTGTCGTGTTGGAAAGCATTTATAAAAAAATTGAGGATGGCGAAACGCGGGTACACGCGGCAATTGAAGGTGCCCGAGAGGTCGCCATGTCCGTCACGGCGTCAACGCTTACGACGATTGCGGTGTTCTTGCCGATAAGCTTTACCGGAGGCCTGGCTTCACAAATATTCAACCAGCTGTCTCTGACCATAACCTTCTCGCTTGTGTCGTCGCTGGTTATCTCATTGACGTTCGTGCCAATGGCAAGTTCGGTCATTCTGAAGGCCTATTCGGACAAAAACAGCAAAAAAAAGCGTGGCATATTGTCGTTGCCTGGGCGCTTTGTAGGCATGCTGATTGGCGGTTTGGGCATAGCATACAAAAAACTGCTTGGCGTTTGCCTTCGAAAGCGGAAGTTCACTATATTTATTGTTCTTGTATTCATCGGGTTGACGTTTTGGTCCTTTTCCAGCCCAAGGGTCGGAATGGAATTCATGCCAGCTACCGACGAGGGAACAATATCCATAAACGTTAGGGCACCAAGAGGCACCCTGATTGAGGAAACCGAAAGAATAGCTTTTCTAGCGATTGGCGCAATTGAAGACGCCTTTCCGGAGATAAAGGATATTTCCATGTCAGTCAGCGGCAGTGGCGGTGGCAGGGGCGGCTTTTTGGGCATTGGCGGCGGTGGCGGCGGCGACTCAGCGTCCATCACAGTAAACCTGGTCGGCAAGTCGGAGAGGCTTAGGGGCGTCGACGAGATATCAATAGACATGTCAAAACGCCTGTCAAACATCCCCGGTGCGGAAATATCCGTCCGTTCTGTCGGTCAGTCGATGGGCAGCTTTGCAGGCGGCGGGATCGACATCACAATTAAGGGCGAGGATCTTGACATTTTAGCAGAAATAGCAAATGACTTTAAAAGGATTATAGAAACAGTGCCGGGTACACGCAATGTTTCCACTTCAATCGAACAGACTTTGCCGCAGGCGACAATACAAATCGACAGAAGCAAAGCATCCGTATACGGCATAAGCGCAGCCGGAGTGGCAAGCATAATCAACACAGCCGTGACGGGCAGCGTAGCGACGACGTTCAAAGCCGACGGCAACGAATACGATATACGAATCCGGCAGGACCAGGGCAATTTTGACTACTTGCCGGATATTGAGAATATACTAATACCGTCCCCCGCCGGGGTCAGCGTCCCATTGTCCGAGCTGGCGACAATATCGATAAGCGACATGCCGCAGAGTATTGCGCATTCCAACTTGCAACGCTACGTAACGGTGTCCTCCGCTTTGGAGGGGCGCGACACAAACTCTGTTATGGTGGATATTAACGCCCGCCTGTCAGAATATCCGATGTACGACAATTACTCATGGGAAGAGTCGGGATCAACGCAGATGATGAGCGAGACGTTTGCGGATCTGGGGCTGGCGCTCATAATAGCTCTCGGGCTTGTATACATGATTATGGCAGCCAACTTTGAATCCCTCCTACACCCGTTCATTGTTATGTTTTCTATCCCAATTTCGCTTACAGGGGGACTGTTTGGGCTGTTTGTTTTTGCCGTACCGCTTTCGATAACCGGTTTTCTTGGGCTAATAATGCTTGCTGGCATCGTCGTAAACAACGCAATAGTCCTTGTTGACTACACAAACCTCCTTATGAGGGAAAGGGGGTTCGACGCTCGCGAAGCGCTTCTTGAGTCGGGCCCTGTCAGGATGAGGCCGATACTCATGACGACGCTCACGACCGTGCTTGCAATGGTGCCGCTGATGACCACTCAGAGCGAAGGTTCTGAGCTCATGCGGGGGCTAGCCATCGTCGTAGTGTTCGGGCTGTCCTTGTCAACGCTGGTAACCCTGATATTTGTCCCCGTCATCTATATGAGCTTCAGCGTAATGGGCGACAAGCGGCGCAAAAGGAAACAGCGCAGGGCTGACAAAAGGGCCGAAAAGGAAACGGCCCGGGAGCAAAAATGGGCAGCGAAAGAACAGGCCTTGGAACAAAAGAAGGCTGTGAAGAAACAAGCCTTGGAACAAAAGAAGGCTGTGAAGAAACAAGCCTTGGAACAAAAAAAGGCTGTGAAAGAACAGGCTTTGGAACAAAAAAAGGCCGAGAAAAAACAAACTCAGGAAGAAAAGAATGCTGATAAGGGCCAAACTTCAGAATCAAAGAAAGCTGAGAAAAAGAATACCCTAGAAGAGAGTAAAACTAAAGATATACAGCACCTGGACGAAAAGAAGGCTGATAAAGGAAACCCCCAGGAAGAGGATAGGGCTGATAAATGGAACCCCCAGGAAGAGGATAGGGCTGATAAATGAAATGCCCAGAAAAAATTGCAAGGGTGAGTGATCATAATTTTTAACTATGTACCTAAAAACGGCTCTAAACGCTACACAAATGAAGGCGTTGCACTCCAGTTTGTGAAGTCAATATTTAGGTTAAAAAGAATCCATGCGCTTTTTGCAGGCCACTACGATATTTCCCCAGGGGAATTCTTCATATTATCTATGGTTGGCGGCAGTATGCGCTTAGATGGCTGCGGAACATGCCCAACCGACAATACATGCTTGGATGGCGAAGGCACATGCCCAGCAGACAGTGTACACTCAGCCAGCGGCGAGCCACACATGGCAAGCAGCGGGCCACACATGGCAAACGGCGGGCCACATATGGCAAGCGGCGAGCCACACATAGCAAGCGGCGGGCCACACATGGCAAACGACGGGCCACATATGACAAGCAACGGGCCACATATGACAAGCAACGGGCCACACATGGCAAATGGCTACGTTTTCTGCCCTGACGTTGACGAATTCATTGGCTGTTCCGATATTCAGAACGACCTATGTATGTCAAAAGCCGCACTGTCTCAATTCTTAAACTCCCTTGAACGCAAAGGGCATATCCATAAAAAAACAGACCCTGCCGATAAGCGCAAAATTATGCTTTCCCTAACCCCAAAAGGCCGTGAAACTTTTGACAGTACGCATCAGCGTATTCTAAGAATTCTTGACGATATTATTGCACGTTTCGGCAGGGACAACATGGATGCTTTTCTAGAAATGTTTAACCAGTTTTCCGACATCTCATACATAATCGGAATGGAATTAACCCGCTCAAAAGAATCAGCCGAAACAAGGTCAATCCCACGAAAACAGGGATAGGCTAATCAGAAAAGAACTATAGCAACGCAAGAACCGTCTCTGCATTCATGTGTCAATTCAAATACCCCCTCTTCGTCATTGCGAGGAGCGTAGCGACGAAGCAATCTAGTCTGTGAAATCTTTGTTTTGCTGTATTTTCCCGTTAATTCAGTGCCTGGATTGCTTCGCTTTGCTCGCAATGACT
>Ga0099364_10004743_pt1 | contig 20499 bp, 15 predicted proteins | sample TergutTh196P3_FD_73070 | JGI IMG/M metagenome (GOLD analysis project Ga0099364, IMG submission 73070) | Microcerotermes parvus P3 segment gut microbial communities from Pointe-Noire, Republic of the Congo - Th196 P3 | ecosystem: Host-associated > Arthropoda: Insects > Digestive system > Gut ... | reverse complement strand
GGGGACGGTTTCGGGAATAATCAAGGGGTATGTGTGGCTTAACGCCCTGTACCCGACATTGTAGCACCAAGCAAGCAGTTCGGCGGAGGTTATCTGCGGCGTTATATCAGCCGTCAAAGTGATTTCATCGCCGGAAACGCTTGGAGTGAGCGGTGTCACGGCACCGTTCACCCTAAGCTCATACTTGACATCAGCAGTCGGGCGGCGCCGGACTTCGCTTTGCGGCAGCAGAGGAGCTTCAAGCACAATGCTTATGGCGTTTTTGGTAATAAGGTGCGAAACAAGCTCGGGGGCTTGCGTCACCTGCCACATGGGAACAAGGGTCCCCGTAACATTCGCGCCGCTGCTGTCCGCGAATGTGTCCGCCCACAGATTAGCGGTAAGATTATTAGCGGCAGGAGAGGAAAAGTACGCTATCCTTTGACCCGCGGTATTATTGCCGGAAGTATACTCATCATCGCTCGACGGGTCGTTTATATTTCCATAAAAATGCGTGCGGTTGCTGCCATTTTTTCCCTGTGCGGTGGTTGCGCTGTCAATGTAATTGTTAGCCATGTCGCCGGTGTCGCCCGAAACGTGCCCGCCGACATAGCCGGAGTAGCCCTTGCCGTTATCGCTGTCGCCTAAAGTGGTCATGTTTGTTTCTATCGTTGTGGCTCTGACAACGTTGTTAAGCACGGTGAACTCGTTGGCACTAGGAGTGTTTGGTTCCACCACGGCAAAAATACCGCCCGAGTAGCAAGGGTTGGTGAGAATAGTGCCCGTATTTAAATTGCGGATTGAGCCGGTTCGTATCGTGGCGTCTTCGACCAAGCAATCGGAAACGGTGTTGTTAGTGACGCCGGACAAAAGGCCGGCAATGCCGCCGGTGTTCAGGCTGTAGTAATAATAGGTTGTGTTGCTGGAGTTCTGATTTGAAAATATTGCAGCTGAATTATTATTCAATGCAAGGTGATTGACATGACAGCTTGTGACTTTCGCCCCGTTTGTCATTTGCCCTGCTATGCCGCCCATATAACTCCTCGCCACAGCGTTCCAAGTGTTGGAGGCGGTCCAAGGGTACATACTGATGGTTAAGGTAAGAGAGCCGCTAACCGAGCTGTTTGTTATACTGCCGCCGTTCATTACGCCCACAATGCCGCCGGTATAGACGACTGAGGGGTTCTGACTGTTCATGTTGGTGATTGATAAATTTAGATTGTCAAGAAAGACGTTTATGTTTTTTATTGTCCCGCTGCTGCTGTGAAACAAGCCGCCCCATAAATATTTCTCACTGATTAGCGAAACGCTGCCGCCGCCGTTTACTGTAACTGTGTAGCCGTTGCCGTCCAGATGACCCCTGAACTCTTCTGTCATTACAGCGCCGGAGTGTGAAACATTGGCAATCAGCCTGTAGTAAGTGTTGCTGCTACCGCCGTCAGCGCTGACGGCGGCTATGAAAGTAGCCCACGTTGTATAATTGCCGCCCCCGCCGATTGTGTACGGGTTCTCTTGTGTGCCGTCTCCTGTGTATGCCTGCGCGCTCGGAACAAACGGAAGCATTCCGGCAAGTATGGTTATGGCAAGCGCAAACGCTAAGACTTTCGAGAATAGTTTTTGGGTTTTCATAGTGCTGCCTCCTAAGCGGTACACATTACGGCACGGCTGCCGAGCCTCTTATGTAAAGGTTTCGGTTCGACAATAATAACTATTATATCACATACATAAACATTTGTCAACAAATTATTACGAAAATGTTACGAAAAACGGCGCGTCGGGGGTTTGCAGGGTGCGATGCAGGGGCGACCGTCATCGGTCGCCCGCGTTTTTTACGGTGTGCGTTGTTATGCGGTTATGTGCGGCGGGACGCCCGGGTGTGCGTCCCCTACAGGGGGCGGGGGGCGTGTGGGCTGTCAGCCCCGTTCACGGTATTCCTGCGGTGTGACGCCATATGTCCGCTTAAACACCTTCGTGAAATAAGACGGGTTGTCAAAGCCTACGCTTTTCGCCACAGCATAAATCGGCGTCAAGGATTTGCTAAGCGCGTCCGCCGCCTGAATCAACCGGCATTCGTTGATGTAATCGAACAGGTTTTGGCCCTGCTCCGCCTTAAACAGCCGTGATATATAAGAGGTGTTGTAGTGCAGCTCACGGCTTATGGCCGTCAGGGAAAGGTCGCCGTCCAAGTGATTCTCGACAAACCGTCTGATGGCTGTTATTACAGTCCCTCGCTTCGCAATGGGATTCTCCTTCATCTCGTCGAATATGGCCTTGCACAGATTCTGAAGATAGGCCCCCGCTTCCGGCCAGCCCGCGAAATCGTGACATCGGGAGAGCCGCCCCAGTCCAACCCGAAACGAGAGCGATTGCGCGATATGGCCGGCGTTGATAAAAGAAAGCAGTGTGACTGCCACGGACATATACAGCTCAAGCAATACAACGTCGTTCATGCTTCCCCCGCGGTCGAGCGGTTCCAGCAGCGCGCGCAAGAGCGAAAGGCAATCATCGCGGCTGTCCTGTTCGAGCATTTGCCTCAAAATTGAAAACTGTCCGGTCAGATTTCCGGCAAATCGGCTTTCCGTGACAGCCGCGGCTTCCGCATAGTCAAACGGCGCGACCGCTCCGCTGCCCATTTGGGCCAACCGCTTCACCTGCTCGATGGCGGCGGGAAGGATTACCGGCAGAGATTCCGGCGGGAGCGCCTCGCCCGATACGACAATCGACATTTCCAGCTTCAGATGGGCGGCCGCGTCTATAATAAGCCTGTCAAGTCTATCGACAATCTCGTACCCGTCGGTTTCCGTAACAGGCTGCAAAAACCATAATAAAATCCCGTCGCTATGATCCGCCTGATCTATGCGGAACTCCGCTCCCATGACCTCGGCCGCCAATAAGTACAGGCCTGCCAGCATATCGTAGCGTTTTTCAGGCGCAAACGACACACGGCAGACGGCGAGATACGCCTCGGAACAAAAATCTACCGATAAACTTGCCTGCGACGCGTTGCCCATAAAGCTGTCGAGGGAAATGGTATTGTTCAAAAAGTCTATTAGGCTGTCACGAATTTCCAATAGCCGGAGCAGACAATCCTGTCTATTAGCCGCAAGAGCTGCTTTCCGATGCGCTTCGATGACGCTGACCGACTTTGATATTGCCTCAAGCAGGGCCTCGTCATCCTCTGTTTTTAAGAGGTATTGTACGTTAGCATGTCCGATAGCCTCATAAACAGGGTCGAACTCATTGTAACCCGTTAGAAAAATAATTTGCGTCCCATCCCGCTTACCATGAATATACCGCATAAGCTCCAACCCGCTCATACGCGGCATACGGATGTCGGATATGACGATATCCAGCAGGACCCTGTCTACGGTTTTAACCGCGTCGATAGCGGAATAAGCCGTATAGATGTCCGCCTCAAAGGGCAGCGACTGGGTCAGCAAATCGTACAGCCAGCTCACTACGGGCCGTTCATCGTCCACAATCAACAGCTTATACATGAGAATCTCCTCCGTTTGCGGTCGGGTCCAGCCGCAGCTCTACACGAAGCCCGCCCAAATGCGAGCGGGACAGCCGCAGGCATCCCCCGTCCCCAAATGCGATTTGCAGGCGGCGATTAATATTCATAAGCCCGACGCAGTCCTCCCGGCCGACATCTCCCGTCCAGATCATATGGTTAAGCCCGGAAATAACGTCGTCGGTCAGGCCGTCTCCATTATCGTCCGCAAAAATCCGCAGGGATTTACCGGCTGTTTCAAAGGTAACAGCTAACAGACCGTTTTCTAAAGTATCGGCAAAGGCGTGTTCAAAGGCATTTTCAAGAACGGGCTGAAGAATCAGGCGGGGCGCTTCCGCTTGGTTAAATTCGGCTGGGAATTCATCGAATCGCACCTCTATCCTCCCCTCGAAGCGTGCGGCCTGGATCTCGGCGTAAATACGGGCGTGCTCAATTTCGCGGGCCAGCGGCGCCATGGTGCCGACGTCGCCGACGACATATTTGAAGTATACTCCCATTTGCCGTGAGAAGTTCATTGCCTTTTCCTTGTCGTCACCCTTGATGATCCGGTGCAGCATGTAATAGCTGTTATAGATAAAATGGGGGTTGATCTGTGCTTGCAGCTGATTAAGCTCGGAATTCGCAAGCATCAGCTTTTGTTCATAGCTTTCTTGAATCAGCTTATCAATACTGGTCATCATATTGTTGAATTGCTGGTAAAGGAACTCAAACTCATCATTATTTTGCATCGGAAGTTTATAATTCCGTTCCCCGCCGCCTACCTGCACGAAAGCGCCCAGTAATTTTTGGATCGGGCTATGTATGGTTCTGCGCACGGCATAAATGAAAAAGGCGACGATTATGCTCGCCACAACCATAAAAATCCACATTTTCTGCCTGTAATCGCGCATATCCTCGAATATAATCTCCTCCGACATGATATGTACAAGCCTGTATCCGAAATAGGACGAACGCGCATAGGTCACAATATAACGGGCTCCGCCGTCCACCAGTGTAATATAGCCGTCAGCATTGGTGTTTTGCGGCAGTAAGCCCTCCGATATGGCAAAAAGGCTGCCGGCGGAAGCAATTACCCTGTCATTATCATCCAGCATATAAAAGCTGTCGCCGTAACCCAGAGATTCCAGTGACCGGCATATCTCGGCATATGAAAAAACAGCCACCACCGCATAGTAGGGATCATCCAGATAATGGCTGTAAATAGGCGGATAAGAAATATTCAGGTGCAGCGTGGATTCATTGGCAAGCAAGCCTGACGGAACCGATAGATTATGCGCGCGGGCGGTCACTGTTTCCTCTTCGGTCATTTGGCCGTGTCTTCCGGAGGCTTCGATCTTTATATTCTGCTTTGGGATATAAACGATGACGTTTTCAAGAAACCGTGAACTGTTTTGAATGGATAGCAGGCTCCTTTGGATTCTGTTCAGGTACACACTCCGCTCATACATGTCCATATGCTGGTATCTGTTTGAATATGTGCTTATCTCATTGCTTGCGGCGGTGTTGGTTTGCAGATATTTAATCCGTTCAACTGTTCTTTCAAGGTCTTGAAGATAGTAATTAAGGCTTATTAAGTCGCGGTCAATTACATTTGTCCTGACTACATCGACGCCCCAATTATAAACCAGTATCCCGCAAAAATACACAGGCAGCTGGGTCAATATAAATATGATGGCCAGCTTCATTGAAATTGTCCAGCGCACACGCGCAAACAGCCCCGCGATTTTCCGCACTCCACAGCGTATCGTCATGCTTTCAGCCTCCTCGCCCTTTAAGGAACCTCTGATTAACATTTTACCACCTTTTATCCGTTTATGCAAAATGGTTATTGCTAAAAAGTATACATATTGCCAGAAAAGTAAATATCTTTCTATTTCCTTTTACAACGCGGCTATCTATAATTTATTTATAGTTTTGATTTGCCAAAACTAAATGTATAGGTAAAGAGAGGAACAGGAGAATGAACCGAATCAAACGCTTACTGGTCTTAGCTATCGCGGCAATCATTCTGGCAAGCTCCGCAGCATGCTCACAAAATGACCCGCAAAGCACACCGGCACCGGCCGGCACAACGCCGGGCACATCGGCAACCGAACCGGCGAACAACGGCGACACCCCCTTTGACCCCATGGCGAAGTACGACCCGCCCATCACCATCTCCACCGCGGTATACCTTGACGATGAAATGCAGACCTTCATGGGTCTTAAAGAAGGCGTGCTGGAAAACAACAACTGGATGGACGCCTATGCGGAGGATTTGGGCATCAGCATTACTTATGACTGGGCTGTGCCCAATGCACAATACGAGCAGAAAGTAAACACTACTATTGTCGCTAACGACTTGCCCGATATTATCGCCGTAAACGCCTCGCAGCTCAGGCTTTTGGTGGAAAACGGCATGGTGGCCGACCTGACCGATGTGTTTGAGCAATACGCCACTCCTTTTACAAAGGAAATGATGGAAGCCGACAGCTGGATAGGAATCGGTCAGGCAACCTTTGACGGGCGCCTGATGGCTCTTCCGAGAGTTGACGGCAACGTAGACAACGCCAACATGCTGTGGATCCGCAATGACTGGCTGGAAGCGCTGGGAAGAACCGCGCCCACCACAATCGACGAGCTTATTGACCTTGCGAAAGCCTTTATGGAAGCCGACCTTGACGGAACGGGTCAGGCATACGGGCTTGGCGCGTTCGCCGGCTGGGGCAACTTTTTAGAAGGCGGTTTCGGCGAGCTGACTCCCTTCTTCCAAGGTCACGGCGCGTATCCCCAAGGCTGGGTTGACGTTAACGGCAAAGCGGAATTCGGACGCGTTCAGCCCGTTATGCGCGGCGTGCTTGAAAAACTTGCGGAAATGTATGCGGACGGAATTCTGCACAGAGAATTTGCGACCAGAGATCTGACGGAAGACGTAACGGCAGGGCGCGTAGGTCTGCTGTTCGGACAACACTGGCTCTCTTTCTGGCCGCTCCAGCTGACGATAGACAATAACCCCGAAGCTGACTGGATTCCCTGCCCGATCCCCACAGTAGACGGTTCGCCCGCTAAACCTATGCTGGGCGGAAGCGCGGGTCTGTTCTATGTGGTAAATCCTGACTTCGCCAATCCCGAAGCGGTTGTCAAGCTCTATAACTACTACTATGACAAGGACTGCGCCCTCAGCCCCAACTATGACGGCGACCGTTTCCACATTGCCGGCGACCGGGCTCAGGATGAACCCGAGGCCACATGGCAGTGGGCTGTTGTTAAAAGTTTCTACCCGATCCAAAACCTGTTTATCTTCAGAGGGCTTAGGGAATATCTTGCAACAGGCAATGAAGACCTTTTGGAAATCGGCTGGATCAGCGACGCTGTTGATTCGCTGACGGACTATCTGGAAGACCCCATTGCAAACGCTGTGCGCTGGGGCGCATACCGTTGGAGCGGACCAGGAGGAGCGTTCTCTGTTATCGACCAATATCAGGCGCACGGAAATTTCATTCTGGACCTGATAACCTACACCACCGATTCCATGGTTGAATACAACACTACATTAAACGACATGGCTTACACCACATTTACAAAAATCATTATGGGTGTGGATCCCATCGAGGCTTTTGATACCTATGTTTCAGACTGGCACACCCTTGGCGGCGACAAAATCACAGCTGAGGTTAACTTTGAGCTGGGCAGATAAACCAGTATATTCGCTGTAAAATAGCTTTGGGGATTTCATATGATGTGGAATCCCCAAAAGCTGCATTACTGGAGGGAACCGATTTGATGAACACTACAAAAAAAACCATGCCTGCCGGCATGCGTATCGTAAAAATGTTTAAGCGGCAATGGCCGCTGCATCTCATGCTTTTGCCCGGAGTTGTCATATTAGTTTTGTTCGCCTATTATCCTATGACGGGCATTATAGTCGCGTTTCAAAAATTCAACCCCCGACTGGGGCTGTGGGATTCGCCGCTTGTCGGGTGGCAGCATTTTGAGTATATGTTCAGAATGCCCGATACCACAAGGGCGATTTTTAACACGATTTTTATCGCGTTTATGAAAATCATCGGCGGTTTGGTCGTTCCGATTATATTCGCGCTGTTGCTCGACATGGTCAGACACAGCGGTTACCGGCGTACTGTCCAAACGATAATTTATTTCCCGTATTTTCTCTCGTGGGTTATCCTTGGCGGTATCCTGATTGATATACTCTCGCCCTCAACGGGATTGGTGGGAATGGCAATGCAATCAATGGGGCTTCAGCCGATTTATTTTTTAGGAGAGCCAAAGCTGTTCCCATATGTGCTTGTTGTGACTGATGTGTGGAAGAACTTCGGTTATGGCACCATTGTATACTTGGCGGCCATAACCTCGATAGATACAGGCCAATACGAGGCGGCATATTTAGATGGGGCAAACCGTTTTCAGCAGGCCCTCTATATTACCATTCCGGGTATGCTGCCAATCATTATACTTATGGCAACGCTTGCGCTTGGCAATGTACTCAACGCGGGCTTTGACCAGGTTCTGAACCTGTACAACGATATTGTGCGCGAAACCGGCGATATAATAGATACCCTTGTGTATCGCATCGGGCTGTTAAGCAATAGATATGAGATTGCCACAGCCGTGGGATTATTCAAATCGGTGGTATCGCTGCTCTTCATTTCAGTCGGATATTGGCTTGCCAAACGTTTCGCCAACTACACCGTGTTTTAAGGAGATATGTGATGATAGGGAAAAAATCAAGAGGAATCAGACACGGTTCGCCGGTGTTTGATGTAATAAATTATATATTTTTAGGCGTTACCGCGTTTATCTGCATACTCCCGATTCTCAATGTGCTGGCGATCTCTTTTTCGCAATCGGCGGCGGCGGCGGCGGGCAAGGTTACGGTGTGGCCGGTAGGTTTTAACTTTGAGTCCTATCGCTATGCCTTCACCAGACCGCAGTTTATCACATCTTTTTGGGTTTCGATACAGCGCACGGTTGTGGGACTTGCCGTTAACATGATACTGACTGTATTGACCGCGTATCCGCTGTCGCGCACCAAAGGGGAGCTGGCCGGCCGGACTTTTTACGCGTGGTTCTTTTTTGTCACCATGATTTTCAACAGCGGGCTTGTGCCGTGGTATCTCGCTATGCGTGAGCTTGGAGTCATCAACACATTTTGGGCGCTTATACTTCCCGGGGCGCTGCCTGTGTTTAACGCGATTATTCTTATGAACTTCTTTAGACAGCTGCCCGACGAGCTGAGCGAATCGGCGATTATTGACGGAGCGGGGCATTTTACAATCCTGTTCAGGATATTTCTGCCCGTGTCGCTGCCGCCCCTTGCCACCGTTGCGCTGTTTTCCATGATTGGACATTGGAACGACTGGTTCACAGGCTTGGTTCTGCTCAGTGATATGAAAAAATTCCCCTTGCAGACGTATCTGCAATCCATAATTGTGGTTCGGGATACATCCACTTTGGCGGCGGCGTCAAAAGAAACCCTTGAGATGCTCTCGCAGATCTCCGACCGGACGCTCAAATCCGCACAGATATTCATTGCCTCGGTGCCGATCCTGATGGTATATCCGTTCCTGCAAAAGTATTTCATGAAAGGCCTTGTTCTGGGCAGCGTAAAAGGGTAAGGTATTAATACGCGGTTGCGTCAGAAATATCTCTGTGATATAATCCGGCTATGAAATACAAATGGACGCAATCAAAAGGAGCATGGCATGGGTATTTATCGAACAGACAGCTCATTCAGGGAATATAACGCGAATCCGTTTAATAATTCTCTGCCGTATGACGATAGTTGGATATTGTTAAAGCTCATGGATACCGCTGATGATTTTCAGCAAATGACTACCGGAGGTAATGGTCAGGTATTCAGATTTATCATGACGAAGGAACTAAAAGACTGGACGTACAGAGTTTGTGATTTCATTCAATATGAATCTGTCTATAACAAAAACATCATCCTTGCCATAAACGAGGGCGACTTAAACACCGCAAGAGCAGAGTACGGCAATCATAAATATAATGATCCCTTTTTAAGGGACTATGAACAACAGGTTTTAGTACATACAACAACGAGAGATAAGTATGAGAAAATATTGTTGAGTGAAGAGCTGAAGTCTTGGAAGACCTCGAAAGCCGAGTACTCTGTTTGGGAAGAGGCGCCGATAGGCGCGTTGCTTGGAGACCCTGAAAGCTATAGCAGCTATGTGATGTTCGGCACCGGCGGTGTTTATCAAGAGCTGATACCGTTGGCAAAGCAAAGAGGGTATATTGATATGAACCTTGACGGACTATACACAGCGGGCGCGCGGTTTTACTTCGACGCGGCAAAAATAGCAAACGATGGGCTTTTAGTTAGAGACGGCGTACACCAAAAGGTAAAGGAAAGGCTTAATCTCATTAAGTATCTGCTGTGGACGGCTACCTCCGAGGAGTTGGGTGTTGCGGAGCGAACAACACCCCGTATATTTGCGGAAACGGCCGATCGTATCTTCAGTGAGAGATTTGGTATGCGAATATATGACACTTCCTACTGATAAGCAAGGCATGAATTGTCAGATTACGGGTATTTTGGTGATGCGATACCGGGCGTTTTTCAGGCGGGATGAGTATATGCTGATGAATAGGGGTAGATGCAGCTATGTTGCGAAAATATGATATTGCGGCATACATATGGCCGGCCTATACCGGCAAAGAGCCGAGGGCGTATATGTTCTGGCCGGAAAAATACGGGGAATGGCAGACGGTCCGTAAGGCGGCGCCTAAATTTGAGGGCCATCATTGGCCCAGAAAACCGCTCTGGGGCTATGTGGATGAAGCCGACCCTTATGTTATGGAAATGGAAATAGAGGCTGCCGCCGACCACGGCGTTAATGTCTTTATCTACGACTGGTACTGGTATGACCGGCGCCCCTTTTTGGAGCAGTGCCTGAACGACGGCTACCTGAAGGCAAAAAACAATCATAAGGTGAAGTTTTATCTGATGTGGGCGAATCATGATGCGCTTTATTTATGGGATTACCGCCTGTCCGACGAGAAAGACACCATCATTTGGGACGCTAAGGTAAATCGTGAGGAATTCGTTAGAATGTCCGACCGCCTGATTGAGAAGTATTTCAAGCAGCCCGTTTACTACCGCATTGACAACAGGCCCGTATTTCAGATTTACGATATCGCCACATTCATCAACGGGCTTGGCGGCATGGAGCAAGCGAGGGCGGCTCTGGACGATTTTCGCGGCCGCGCCGTCGCCGCGGGACTGCCGGGGCTGTGGCTGCAAGCTACCCTTTGGGGTGAGAACGCGCTCAACCTAAGCGGTGTTGACGGAAGCGACAAGACTCCCGTCCGCGAGGCTGTTACGGCTCTGGGTTTTGACGGCATGACACATTATCAATATGTACACTTCGCCAATGTAGCCCGGGATTACGCCGACGTCATGCCGGAAGTGTCGCGGGAATGGGAGCGGGTTAGTAAGGCTTATAGTATCCCCTACTTTCCCCATGTATCGTTGGGATGGGACAACAACCCCAGATATGTGTCGCTAAGGCCGGAGATTATGACGAACTGCACACCGGAGGAGATCTCAAAGGCATTCAGGGCCGCAAAGTCCTTTGCGGACACGCATCCTGACCAGGCGCCGCTGATTACTGTCAACAGCTGGAACGAATGGACGGAAACCAGCTATTTACAACCTGACGATTTATATGGCTATGGATACCTTGAGGCTATTAAGGACGTTTTCACTTCAAACTGAATAAACAAATATGGGAGGCTCTTATGAATAACAGGCAAAGGTTTCATGCCGTTTTGCATTACGAGAATTATGATAGAATACCTGTGGTTCACTTTGGCTATTGGGGGGAGCTGCTGGATAAATGGGCAGCGGAGGGGCATTTGAAGCCGGAAGAGATTATTGGCGTCGCAGACGGCAGCGTTAACGACCGTATTATCGGAGAAAAACTCGGCTTCGATTTTAATTATTCTACAATTTATATGGATTTATCCGGTTTCTCTTCACTTTACCCAGCCTTTGAACCCACACGCGTTAAAGAAAATCCCGACGGCAGCTACCATTATCTCAATGAAGACGGCGCAGTTATCCTGCAAAAAGAGGGCGCGGGCTCAATACCGGCAGAGGTCGGGCATCTGCTTAAAGACCGTGCGTCATGGGAGGAACACTATCTCCCGCGCCTGCAATACTCGCAGGATAGGTTTGACGGCAATCTTTTACAGACTCTTGCCGCGGAATCCGAAACACGCTCCGAGCCGTTGGGGCTTTACTGTAAAAGCCTGTTTGGACAAATCCGCAATTGGCTGGGGGTAGAGGGCGTCAGTTACCTGTATGCCGACGACGAGGATTTATACGATGAAATTATAAATACGGTGGGGGAACTCTGCTATAAAACTACCAAACGCGCGCTTGAATCAGGTGTAAAGTTTGATTTTGCCCATTTCTGGGAGGATATTTGCTTTAAGAACGGACCCTTGGTGGTTCCATCCGTTTTTGAGGAAAAGGTCGGCCCGCATTACAAAAAGATTACCGCGCTGTTAAACAGTTACGGGATTGACATTATTTCGGTTGACTGTGACGGCGTGATTGATTCGCTGATTCCTATATGGCTGGATAACGGCGTAAATACCATGTTCCCCATAGAAGTCGGCACATGGAACGCAAGCATAGCCCCGTGGCGTGAAAAATACGGGCGCGCGCTGCGCGGCGCAGGGGGCATGAACAAGCATGTGCTCTCTTTTGACAAAGCCGCTGTGGACGCTGAGATAGAGCGGCTTAAACCTCTTGTAGAGCTTGGAGGGTTTATTCCCTGCCCTGACCATCGGCTTCCGCCCGGCACCAGATGGGAGCTTGTACAATATTATTGCGAACGCATGAAGCAAACCTTTTGACATAGGGTTAAATCTTGTGCGGCAATCTTTACCGTCGTTTCATCCCTTGCTATAATGTTAGGAGATAAAGCATGAGAAATTACCTGATCGGCTGTAACTACTGGGCGTCCAACGCGGGCGCAGAAATGTGGATAAATTTCTGCGAAGAAACAATTGACAGGGATCTTAAAACTCTTTCGGAAAACGGGGTGGGATACCTGCGCGTTTTCCCGAACTGGCGGGACTTCCAGCCTGTAATGCCGCTCTATACCGGCGACCGGGTTGCAGAATACCGTATAAGCGGCGAACGGCCGCCTGAAAACAGATATTATCTGGATGAAACCGCGTTGGAACGGTTCGACGTGTTTTGCGGTATCGCAAATAAATACAGCCTCAAGCTGATCGTGGGGCTGATTACGGGCTGGATGAGCGGACGGTTGTTTATACCGCCCGCAATGTATGGCAAAAATCTGTACACAGACCCTGCGGCTATGTTATTTCAGCAAAAATTCATTATGGGTTTTGTCGGGCGCTTTAAGCACAGGGATGAGATTTTTGCGTGGGACTTGGGAAATGAGTGCAACTGCATGTATCCGCTTGACAGCCGGGAGGCCGCATACAATTGGACGCTAACCCTTTCTAACTGCATACGCGCCTGCGACGGCACACGTCCGCTGGTATCGGGAATGCATAGCCTTGGTATCGAATCCACATGGACGATTGAGGATCAGGCGGAGGGTTCGGATATTCTGACCACCCACCCGTATCCATATTGGACCGCACACTGCCGTATGGATACATATTCTTCTATCCGCACACTGCTTCATGCAACCTGTGAAACAAAGCTCTATGGCGATATAGGCGGAAAGCCCTGTCTGGTGGAAGAAATCGGGACAATGGGCCCCATGAACTGCGACGACGAAGTATCGGCCGGCTTCGTCCGCGCCAACCTGTATTCAAACTGGGCAAACGGCGCGTCCGGCCTTATGTGGTGGTGTGCCCATGAGCAGGTAAATTTAACCACACCGCCCTATACATGGAACATGTGTGAAATCGAGCTTGGCATGACGGACAGAAACGGCGCGCCAAAGCCTGTTTTGCGTGAGTTTAAGAAGTTCAAGGAATTTATGGCGCAAAATGATTTTGAGCTTCCGCCTGCCCATGAGGACGGCGTTTGCATCCTGACAAAAGGCCAGGACCATTGGGGCGTGGCATATATGTCCTATATTCTGGCTAAACAGGCAGGCGTAAACCTGAGATTTGCCTATGGGGAGCGGGAACTGCCCGAATCCAAGGTCTATCTGATGCCGTCGGTCAAGGGGCATCTTGTGATGGCACGGGAACGGTATTTGGAGCTGATTGAAAAAGTCTTTGACGGCGCAACCCTATATATCTCAAACGACGAGTGCGTTTTGGCGGAATTTGGTATGCTGACAGGGTTGACCGTGCGTGACTCGCGGCAATCCAAGCGCATCCTAAAGGCAAATGGCGCGGAGGTTTTGGAAGCGGATACGGATGGTATGCCCATGTTCACTAAATATGCATACGGAAAAGGCATTGTATACTATCTTGATTATCCGCTTGAGAGCATGCTGCTCAATGAAAGCGGCGCGTTTGAGCATAACCGTCACGAGGTTTACCGTGAGGTTTTCAGCAATCAATATGATTCCCATATCCTTTGCTGCGAGAATAAAAATATCGGTGTCACCCAGCATTTCGGCAAAGAGAAAAGCTATGCCGTGCTGATTAATTATTCAGGCGAGAGCGTATCTCCGGCAATACGTATCAAAGACAGGTACAAGCTAGTACGGCAAATCAACGGGAGTATCGAGAGTATAGCGCCTTTCAGCGCGGTGATACTTGAGGTTGAATGAAAGAGAGGGCCCAACATGCGTTTCCCGCAGCACTTTATCGCCGCGAGCGAACAGTTTACAACCCGCGAAGCCGCTGTACCCGCACCATATCTGCGCCGCGCCTTTCAATTATCGTCGATACCCCCAAAAGCCGGCCTCACAATATGCGGGCTTGGCTTCTACGAGCTATGGTTAAACGGCGAAAGGGTTACACGCGGTATGCTGTCGCCGACAATCAGCAACCCCGACAAGCTGGTTTACTATGATGTTTATGACGCGCGCCCTTTCCTTAAACAGGGTGAAAATGTAATAGGGCTTTGCTTGGGGAACGGTTTTCAGAACAACCCATACGGGAATATATGGCAATTTGACTTGGCCGCTTTTCGCGGCACGCCCAAAGTTGCGTTAGCCTTGGAAATGCCCGGTGAGATAATTGATACGTCCAATGGGTTTGTGTGTCACCCTTCGCCGATAATTTTTGACGATTATCGCGCCGGTGAATACTACGACGCCAACAAGGAAATCGGCCGCTGGGCGGAGCCGCATTTTGACGCGTCCGGCTGGACGCCTGCCATAAAAGCGGAAACTCCCCGCGGTGAGGCGCGCTTGAACAAAGCGCTTCCGATAAAGGTTATACGTGAAATAGCGCCTGTTTCAATTGAAGAAACCGAGGACGGCTGCATTTACGATTTTGGCGTTAATACGTCCGGATTGTGCAGATTAAAATTAAACGCGGCGGCCGGACAGAAAATAATCATGCGCTTTGGAGAGCGGCTGCATCCCGATGGTTCTCTGGATATAAGCACGATAAGTTTCCAGTCAAATGACACGGATTACATACAAAAGGACATTTATATATGTAAGGATGGCGTTCAGGAATGGAGTCCCGCGTTTACTTATCACGGATTCAGATATGTCGGGATTGAGGGGCTTACATCGGAGCAGGCCATACCGGAAGCATTGACGTATCTGGAGCTTCACACTATGCTTGAAGAATGCGGCGGTTTTAATTGCTCAAACGAAACCGCGAACCGTTTACAGGAGATGACGCGGCGTTCCGTATTGTCAAATTTTCATCATATACTCACGGACTGCCCTCATCGTGAGAAAAACGGTTGGACGGGAGATACGGCTTTATCTGCCGAGCATGTCCTATTAAACCTTTACGCGGATGCGAATTTGAAGCAATGGCTTGAGCATGTGCGCTATGATATGAGGCTTGACGGCGCTTTGCCGGGTATTGTACCCACAACGGGATGGGGCTTTGAGTGTGAGGAAGGGTGGGTAAAGACATGGAACGGCCCGGGCTGGGACGGCGCATTAATTCTCGTGCCTTACTATTTGTATTGCTACAGAGGCGACACGGAGGTTCTGAAAGATAATGCTCACGCCATTTTGCGTTACTTGGAATATCTTACCACACAAGCGGACGAAAACGGATTGATTGAAATAGGGCTTGGCGATTGGTGTCATGTCGGACGGGAAGCTGCCGACTATGTTGTTCCCCTGATTCTGTTGGATTCTATTTTAGCAATGGATTTATGTGAAAAGGCGGCTTTTATTTTCAGAGTTATAAATAAGCCGTTGCATGAGGCTTTTGCGGCCGGATTTGCGGCTAAATTAAAGCAGTCAATACGGGACCGGCTAATTGATTTCGGCAGCATGACGGCAGCCGGAAATTGTCAGACCGCTCAGGCTATGGCCATACATTACGGGGTCTTTGAGCCCGCCGAATGTGCCAAAGCATTTGAAAAACTTATAGAAATCATAAAATCCGACGGTAATGTTATGGATGTAGGCATTATAGGGGGCAGAGTGCTTTTTCATGTACTGGCTGATTTCGGAAGGGCTGATTTAGCCTTTGACATGATTGCCGGCCCGGATTATCCATCCTATGGACATTGGATAGAATGCGGCGCCACAACCCTTTTTGAGAACTTCCAAAGAGATATTAAGGATGTCCAGTCAATGAATCATCATATGTGGGGCGATGTCAGCCATTGGTTTATGCGTCATCTGGCGGGATTGAATTATAGAGAGTCGAGGCTGGACATAAAGCCTAATTTCATAGATAAACTTGACCATGCGTATGCTTATTATCTCGCGCCGGAAGGTAAAATTGAGGTGGTATGGGAAAGGCGCGGTGAAAAGATACACTTGAAAGCAGTCGTTCCGGACGCGTTATCCGGCTTTATCAGTTTACGTGACGGTTATACTTTTACTAATGGTGCCAGCTTTGCAAAAGTATCGTCCGGCGAATATGTTCTGATAAGGCAAAATGAAATGAATAAAGACGTTTATAAGTAGTCTTTGAGGGTGATTTGACCATGATTCATGGAGGTGGCATAATGCGAAGCTTCACATTACAGCGCTAATGCAAAGTTAAAAGTGATTGTAAAGCACCTCCTTGAAATGTTGATTTTGCTGGAAAAACAGTTTAACAACTTCACATTATTCCGAAGTATAAGTATGCGGTTACACCGCAAATACAAAACTTCGGAGGTAATAATGGAAAAGACAGGAAACGTGCACAACTAAAATATCAATGAATTGATAAGGTTGTTGTATGCACATCTCAGAGAGTTGGAATATAGCGAAGCCACTATTATGACAAACAAGTCCATATTTGGCAGGTTTGAGCAGTTCGCGGAATCCAACGGAAAAGCGGAGTTCACGATTGAGCTTGGTCGCGAGTTCGTTCAATCGGTGTTCGGACATCGGCTCGGCGAAAGGGATTGCTTGCATAATGTAAACAGAGCTATCCATATGCTTGCAGATTTTCAACGCTAAGGCATGATTTTCAAACAGTCGAGCTTGACACTGAAAGGTTTCAGCAATGAATACAAGCCTTTGTTTGAAGAATTTTTCGACTATTTACGCAAACAAGGCTTGTGCGATAACTCAATCATCACTTGGCGCGGCAGATTGTTTTGTCTCGAATACTTTCTACTGAATCGTAACAGTGAACGCTTTGAACAGATTGAGATACCGCATATCAATGAGTATATTGAATCTCTTGCGGGATTCTCAAACAGTACGATTTCCGCGACGCTTGGTTGTTTTCGCAGATTATTTGCCTACGCATATGAGAACGGATACCACGCTGTCAACTATGCCGGTGCGATTCCAACAGTTCGCCGCACAAAGGAATACCGCTTGCCAAATATTTTTACGCCTGATGATGTTGCCAAAATACTTGAATCATCGAATCGTGAATACCCAATCGGCAAGTGTAATTTTGCGGTGTTGATGTTAGTTGCGAGAACGGGGCTTCGCATAAGCGATGCCCGCGAACTTAAATTTAGTGCCATTGATTGGGATGCAAAAACTATATCTGTCATTCGAAAAAAAACGCGTAAACCGTTAGAATTGCCGCTGTTTGAGGATGTAGGATGGGCGATAATTGACTATCTAAAACACGGCAGACCGATTGCGGATTGCGAGTATATGTTTGTTTCGCATCAAGCTCCCTATACAAAATTAAGTTTGGCGTTTCAGAAAACAGTGGTTGAAGCCGTGTGTAAAGCCGGTATAAACATTGACGCCAACAAACCCATAGGGATGCATACATTTCGTCACAGCATAGCAACTGCAATGTTGGCGAGCGGCGCAAAAATAACAGACATCGCTCCGGCGTTAGGTCATGCGGAACCGAAAAGCACCGAACGATACATTAACACTACCGTGGATATGCTGCGCTAGTGCGCGTTGGAGGTGTCGTTATGAGTGCCAAAAAATTCTTTACCGGCCCATTTGCGCCATTGTGCGAAATATTTGTGGCGCAGCGCAAGGCAATCGGGCTGAAATACGAGCAGCAATCACGTTTACTTCGCCAGTTTGATGATTTCAGCAAAGATTTTAACGTTACAGATTATGCTATTACCGAAGAACTTGCGCTCGCGTGGTACAAAAAGCGCCCGAATGAAAAGGAGGTCAGCCGTCGCTCCCGAATTGGTGAAATGCAAAGATTCTCCGTGTTTCTTTCTGTGCAGGGTTATCCTTCTTATTTGCTGCCTGCTATGCCTAAGCGAGGTAATCCTCATCAACCATATATTTTTACCGAAGATAAATTGTCACGCATATTCAAACGGCTTGATGCTTTGCAACTAACAACGGCATAGCCGATAAGACACTTATCGTTTCCGTTGTTGTTCCGTATACTTTATGGTTGCGGATTGCGCATATCCGAATTGTTAAATATGCAAAAGAGTGATGTTGAGGTTGAAAATGCCGGTCTCCGTGTAAAGTGCGGCAAAAACGGAGTTGAGCGTTTGGCACCGATGTCTGAATCATTAGTTGAGCGTATACGTCCGTTTATGAATGAATGCCATCACGACACGCCCGATGAAACACCGTTGATATACAGGAAGTTTTTCAGCAAGTACGATAAAAGCTCCATCAGTAAAGCATTTACAGGGTTTCTTTGGGATGAGGGAATCCCATATCTTGGAAAGGACGTGGGGCCACGGGTTCACGATATTCGTCATACTTTTGTCTGCCACAATATCAAGCATTGGGTTGAGACAGGAATACTATTTACTCCAAGCTGAAAATCCTTTCACGGTATCTTGGGCATACATCAATCAGTTCAACGCAATGGTATTTACGGCTGACGGCTGATTTATATCCACACATCCGAGAAGTTTGCGAACGCGAGTATGGCGGAATGTATGCCGATATTCCGAATTTCAAGGAGGTGTTCGTGGATGAATAAGACGAAACGAACCGATTTTGCCCGTGCGATGAACAAATATCTCTTTGAATCTTTGCCTGAGCAAAAAGGGTTGAGTGAACACACAATCCAGTCGTACACACAATCACTGTTTATGTTTCTTGATTTTTGCGAATCAGAGCTGCATTTGAAATACGATAGGATTGAAGTGACGGACATCACACGCGAACGGGTTGAACAGTTTTTGGATTAGCTTGAGCATACAAGAGGCGTATCTGTTGCTACGCGGAACAACAGGCGTGTTGCTATGAACGGGTTGTTCAAATATTTGCAATACCTCCATCCGGGTTATGTGTTTCTATGTCAGCAGATATTATCCATACCGAGTAAAGCAGGCGAACAGAAGACCATTCGCAATGTTTCCGCCGAGGCTGTGCAAGCTATTTTGAAACAGCCAAATCTCAATTTTCGTGGCGGTCGGCGCGATTTCGCATTATTGAGTTTAATGTATGAATCCGGTGCAAGGGTCAGCGAAATGGTATGTTTTAATATCGGCGATATTTATCGTGATAGGGAAGGCACTATTGTGCGGCTTTTCGGAAAAGGACAAAAAACGCGAGAAGTGCCGATTGCCGATGATGTTGCCGTTGTATTGAAAAACTATATAGCAGATGAGAAAAAGACCCGAATGTGAGACAAATCCGCCTCGCTATTTTGCAACAGAATTAAGGCGCGTATGATTCGCGCCGGTATAACTTATATTTTGGATAAGCATTTTAGTCTGGCTAAAAACGCAAACCCAAATTTGTTCCGTGAGAAGGTTCATCCCCATGTTTTGCGCCATTCGCGGGCAATGCACTGGCTTGAGGCCGGCGTTGACATCTACTACATCAAAGACTTGCTCGGTCATAACGATGTTGTTACGACCGAGGTTTACGCTAAAGTAAACACTTCTGTGAAAAGAAAAGTTCTGGAGGCTGTTCATAAACCGATTGATGGAATGCCGCAAACATCGTGGACGGAAGACAAGTCTATGATGGAATAGCTTCGTAGCTATTCGGAAGATAAAGACTAAACAATTAAGGGGCGCGTTGCGCTCCTTTAGTTTTATAATGCAAAGCTGCGTGACCGTTTTCCCCAATAAAATCAACATTTCAAGGAGGTGCTTTACAATTACTTTTAACTTTGCATTAGTGGCAAACCTGCCAAGTAAAGTCAAGCCCTAAAATGAAAAAAGTTCAGAAAAATTTAGGCAAACAAAAAGACGCAACTCACTCGGACCACCGCAATGAAATTGTTTTTCAACATGGTTTTCAGCTTGCTGTACTTTGTGTATTGGCGGCAAAAGGCTTTCAGCATCCGCCGAATATCATCTTCGGGTATGTACTTCGGCAGTTCCAACCAGTGAGAAAGACCATAATTAGCGATTTTGATGGAATCAGCTTTATCGGTCTTGACTTTGCGGATAGTGTTGTTGCCAAAGCTGTGAATCAGCTTGGCGTGGACTGCGCTCACAAACAGTCCGGCATCATGGAGGGTATAGGCGATTGGTTGATAGTAGCTGCCTGTACACTCCATAATCACCTTGGTTTCACCGTTCAGGCTTTTAAGTG
>Ga0099364_10004742_pt1 | contig 20500 bp, 17 predicted proteins | sample TergutTh196P3_FD_73070 | JGI IMG/M metagenome (GOLD analysis project Ga0099364, IMG submission 73070) | Microcerotermes parvus P3 segment gut microbial communities from Pointe-Noire, Republic of the Congo - Th196 P3 | ecosystem: Host-associated > Arthropoda: Insects > Digestive system > Gut ... | reverse complement strand
AATTCAGCAAAGAACCTTCCTTGTTTGGCTCCATTACAAGGTTTAATATATCCTGCATATAAGAACAAAGACCAAAATTTATTAGAGCTTACATTGTCTATGGGATAGGTAAAAGTATCTTCAAGCTTCATTTGTATCGGTTTGTCGGTTAACAAGCCTGCTAAATCATTTCTTAAGTTTTCATCACCTTTATAAAACATGTCCTCTAACAAATCTGTTGAACCTGTATTTACCCAATATATCCCTAGTTTTTTAGATCTAAGATAATTAGTAATGCTCCAAGGGTTGTACATATCTATACCACCAAATCTGTAGCCATCATACCATGATTTGACATCTTCGTAACTATCGTCTAGGTCGTACTGTTTACAGGATTCCTTAACTTCCTCTTCTGTAAAACCAAAATAAGTGGAAAAATCTTCATCCATTATACCCGAAATTAAAGGATTGTTAAAACTACTTAAAAGTCCTTCTTTTGAAATACGCAAGCAACCTGTTAAAACACCAAATTCAAGACATTTGTTCGATTTAAAGATATTTCCCATGAAGCCTCGCATAAATTCTATCATATCGGGATAAAAACCTTTTCTGTTGGCACTATTTAGTGGAACATCGTATTCGTCAAAAAGGACAATTGTGCGTTTTTTGTAGTGTGCATAAAAACATTCACATAAGAATTGTAGTGATCTTTTTAGTTCATTTGCTGTTGTATTTTCTTCATAATACTTTTTAAATTTCTGTTTTTGTGAATCGCTCAGTTTGTCAGAATCCATTAAATATAGGTTATCACTGAAGATAGTACCTATCATATCTCTAACATTGTCTATTACTTCATCATAAGTAGGTTCTTCAACACTTTTTAAGCTAAGAAAGATTGTGGGGTACTTATTTAAGTATTTATCTATTATGCCTTTGTGTTCCATTATTTTTAAACCATTGAATAAGTGACGGTTATCTTTTCTTATATCAAAAAATGAATCTAACATCCACAAATTAAGAGTTTTCCCGAAACGTCTTGGTCGCGTGATAAGCGTTGCCTCACCGCGCTTTTCTAACAGTTCTTTGATAAATAATGATTTGTCAACATAAAAAAAATCGCTTTCGCGCAATTTATCAAATGAATCCGTACCTATTAATATTTGTTTTTTCATAAAATTATACCTCTTAGGTGCCAAAATTACTTTTTGTTAAAAATATGTCAAGAATTTTCTGTGCCGAACGCACACATATTCTGTAGGGAACGCATTTATTCGTTCCTAGTTCGGTTGGGATCAATACTGAACTAGGAACGAATAAATGCGTTCAGTACAAGATGCGGATATGGAAAGCTGTAATTATTTATTCCTAAAAATCTCAGCGTCTATTCCATATTTTTTAAGTTTTCTATATATTTTTTGTCGGTTCATTTTACTAATGCTTACAATATCAAGGATATTTCCTTTTGTTATCTCTAATAAGTTTAATAAATATTGTTTTTCAAAATTTTCTTTAGACTTTTCAAAATCTAAACTCTCATTTATGTCATAAAATTGTGATTTGTTTTCATCTATCACTAGCGTCTGTTTGGCGGGTATTACAGGATTATTTAATTCATTTTCTACTCTATTTTCTGTCTGAACAGAAGTATCTGTATCCGGGTAAAACCTTGAGTAAGGTGAGTCTATATGGTGAATATTCTGCGGTAAATTATCTGGTTTTATCGTTTCAGAATCTGCCATAACAACCGCATATTCTATTGTATTTTTTAGTTCTCTAACGTTACCTTTCCAATCATGATTTAACAGCATTTTTACTGCTTCATTAGAAATTCCAACTAAATTTTTATTATATTGAGAAGTAAATAGATCTGTAAAATATTCTGCTAAAAGGTAAATATCCTCTACTCTATCTCGGAGAGGTGGAATATGAATCTGAAAGGTATTAAGACGATAGTATAGATCTTCTCGAAAATTACCATTTTTAACTTCAATATGGATGTTTTTATTGCAGGCAGCTAGCACTCTAACATTTATAGGTGTATCTTTATCATCACCCACCTTTCGTATAACTTTATTCTCTATTACTCTTAGAAGATTTGTCTGGAAATTTATTGTAGTTTCGCAGAGCTCATCCAAAAATATAGTTCCGCCATTTGCTTCTTCAAAAAAACCCTTATGGTCACGGATCGCTGATGTGAAAGATCCTTTTTTATGACCAAACATTAAACTTTCTAATAAATCGCTTGAAATCGAACCACAATTGACAGTAACAAATTTACTTTTGCTTCTATTACTGTTTGCGTATATTAACCATGCAACTAATTCTTTTCCAACACCTGTCTCACCAGTTATAAGAACAGAGTTATCAGCTTGAGCTATCTTCTTAAAACGCTCAACTATTTTTATATCGTTCAAGTAATTGCTTACAACAGAGCCAGAATTAAAATCTTTTTGATTCATAACTATCTCTCCTTGTGTACAATAATATTCAAGACATATTTTCTGTCAAGACATTTCTGTAGATTTTTTTTTAATATTTCCGGTTGATATTAGCGTAGGGAACGCATTTATTCGTTCCTGTTCCGCATTTCGCCTGTAATGATATGGAGTTATATTTACCATCTCACACCGAAGGTGTCGAGCGCTATGTAGAAAACGATGTTCCACAAAACTATCACCACACCGAAGGTGTGGAACAAATATAGATCCTAAATTCATTTTAAACATATAACAATGTCTTAAAAAAAAAAGCCAAATTTCCTAATTTTATTGTAACATTGCTAGCTGTTACATGTTATATATATAATAAATACATGTAACAATGAGGTAATCATGGCAGTAGTTATTCAGTATAACAAACGCACTAATCAGTATTATGCATATGAATCCCAAGGATATTGGAACAAAGAACTAAAGCAAGCTCGTTCACACCGGAAGCTTATTGGAAGATATAATCCTATAACCAAAGAAATAACTCCAACAGATGGTCGAATGAAACGAGCTAAGGAAAGAAAAAATAATCCAGACATCATCTCTAATCAACCTGCCGTCAGTAAAAGAAAAGAGCAACTTACAGTAAAAACAATGCAGAGTTATGGTATTTCTGCCGTGATGCTACATATTGCAAAGCAGACAGGATTGTTGGAAGTTTTACAAAATAGTTTTCCTTCAAAATGGGAACAAATGCTCGCAGTTGCTTTTTACATTGTTACTCATGGTGGTGTAATGTCATATATTGAGGACTGGTTTGATGAGACAAAAATTGATTTCGTTGATAGCTTCAATGATGGTCAGTGCAGCAAGTTATTCTCATCAATAACTTATGAAGAGAGGCAACAATTTTTTAAAGAGTGGGTAAGGTATCGTAGTGAACAGGAATATATTGCTTACGATGTTACCTCAATTTCTACCTATTCTCGAAACATAGAACTGGCAGAATATGGTTACAATCGCGATAATGAAAGACTTCCGCAGGTGAATTATGGTATGTTCTACGGAACCACATCCAACATACCTGTTTATTACAATGCCTATAGTGGTAGTATCCCTGATGTTGCCAGTTTAGAATATATGCTACTTAATGCTCAAGATATTGGGATAAATAAAGCTACCTTTGTCATCGATGAAGGTTTTGTTTCAAAAGCTAATCTTACATTCTTGCTTGAAAACAAATTTTCATTTATCACAATAATGCCAAGTTCTAAAGATGAATATCAACAGTTAATAAACAGCGCGTCAATTGATATAGAGGATGGTGAGAAATGGATCAAAGACTATAAAGTTTATGGAACACAAAAATCTGTATTGTTGGATGGTAACAATCTATACGCTCATGTTTATTATTCAAACAGTAGAAAAGCCTCTGAAATCGAAGCACACTATGGCTATATAGATAAATTACAGATGGAACTAGATAAATTAAGTCATTCAAAGGCAATACCTAATCGATATAACTCATATTTTAAGATTGATGGGAAAACACCAAACTCGTTTAGTTATGAAATAGACCATCATAAAGCAAACAAAAAACTAAAAACAATGGGTTATTTTATTTTACTGACCAACAATCCCGCTCTAACAAGTGCTGAAGTGTTAAAAATTTATCGTGGAAAAGATATTATCGAAAAACATTTTGATCAGTTTAAAAATGATCTTGATTTTGGCAGGTTACGAACCCACCAAATGAAAACAACTGAAGGGAAGATATTTGTCGGTTTTCTTGCGCTTATTCTTAGGTCAAGTATGCTTAATTTGTTAAAAGGAAACGAGGCAACAAAACAATATACATTTGAAAAAGTATTGATAGAGCTAAAAAAGATTAAATCTGTCATACTGTCCGACATGAAGCAGGTACTCACAATAATCACTAAAACACAAAGATTAATACTGGCTTCGCTAGGTATAGAAAAAGATCTGGTATTAGTTGAATGATATTTTAGAAAACATTGTTATATGTTAAAAATGAATTTAGGTTGTAAAGAACATTTTGAATCAGGATGGGTAAGTTACGAATGGACGAGCTTCTTAAATGAGATAAAAAGTGAAAGGAAAAAAGATTCCGAGCTTTTTGTTGTATATCAGGGATTGAAAATAGGACAATTACCATACGAACTAAGGCATAAAGAGTGTTTTGATGCCCAAGACAAGACTTCTATAGAAAGGTTAAACAATTTTATCATCAGTATTAAAAAAAGATCGAAAACTTCACCGAAACCAAACTCTGATAACTACAGTGGACAAAATAGTAGTGGAAACAGCAATATTGTTAGTTGTGAAAGATTCCTTAGCGGATTTAGTTCAATAAGTTCGGCAGGCATTTCAAACATCAATATTCATCCAAACAAAAATTATAAAGTTTTAGTTACAACCGACAATAATATACAAGAGTTCATTGAAACAAAAGTAACTGGTTCTAATCTGACTATTAATACAAAATCTAACACGAGTTTATCGATAACAGAATTAACTATTGATGTTTACTTACCAGAGCTTCAGCGTGTTACCATTTCAGGTTCTGGAAACGTAATAATTGGTAGCGGAAAAGGTTCAACTTTAGATATTAATCTTAGCGGGTCTGGTAACATCGATGCAAAAGATTTTCAAGTACATAACACACAAGTTACTATGTCTGGAAGTGGGATTGTTCGTGTGTGGGCAATTGATTCTTTAAATGCTAAAGTAAGCGGTTCTGGTAATTTAATTTACCAAGGCAACCCTTCAGTTATATCTACAAGTATAACAGGAAGTGCTACTATAAAAAAATGTATATCAGCAATCCCGTAGGGATTCACTCATATACAACACAAAGGAGAAAACAATGTTTAAAATAAACATATTTATATCTTGTTCAAGTAAAGATTCTGATTTTTGTCAAAAACTGAAAGACGGTTTAAAATCATTTTCATCAGCTTCAAAAAATTTAGAATGGAATATTTGGTCTGATGTTGATCTTAAAGTTGGAGAAGACTACGAGAGAAGGATTATTAAGAACATAGATAATAGCTCAGCTGCAATACTTTTTATCTCTCAAAATTTCTTTAACTCTGATTTCATAAAAAACACGGAGTTTCCTAAAATATTAGAAAAGGCAAGAAATGAAAACTACACCATTTTTCCAATACTAATAAAAAAATGTGATTACACACAATGGGATGAAATAGAAAAATTACACTTTTTTAAACCACTTGGACAAGATTATAATGTACCAATGTTTAGAGATAAAATAGTGCCATATTATTCTATAAAAGAAGAGGATTTATTAGATGATTATTACATGAAATGTGTTGCAGCTTTTGAAGAGGCTGTATTAGAAGGTAAAAATCAACCAACTAATCCCCCGAGGAAAAATGCTCCAAATCAAACTACAAGCGATAATGCATTAGTGAATGATGACCCAAATATTTTATTTAGTTTTGCTTGGAATTTTGAAAACGGACTAGGTGTTGAAAAAGATTTCAATCGTGCTTTTTATTGGTATAAACTAGCTGCTGAAAAAGGTCATGTAGCTGCAATGAATAATTTGGGTGCTTGTTATTCTGAAGGTATAGGTGTGAAAAAAGATCGATCCCAAGCTTTTTACTGGTTTAAGAAATCAGCAGAAAACGGGAGCCATGTAGCGATGGATAATTTAGCATGGAGGTATCAATTTGGTGTCGGTACAAAAAAAGATGACATGCTCGCATTTCATTGGTATAAAAAATCAGCAGAATTAGGAAATAATAGGGCTATGTATGAGTTAGGAATGTGTTACACATTGGGTAAAGGATGTGGTATAGACAACAACCAGGCAATATTTTGGCATGAAAAGGCTGCAGATAGCGGTAATGCTGCAGCTATGAACTCTATAGGAAATTTACATTATCATCGAAATGATTTAAGTTCTGCTTTTTTATGGTATCAGAAAGGAGCAGTAAATAATGACCCCAATGCTATGTATAATTTATCTGCTTGTTATTATTATGGAAATGGAACAGAAAAAGACAGCACAAAAGCAGCTTATTGGTATGAAAAAGCAAAGATTAATGGTTGTAAAACACTTTCAATTAGATTTGATATTCATCCAAATAAACAAAATAACTATAAGTGGGCTTTTGAAGCTTGCAGATACTTACTTTTTACAATTTTGCTCGTGATTCTTTACTCGGTATTTGACAATTTTCAAAGCCTTTCAAAATACTTAATGTATTTATGTTTAATCTTTTTTGTTGATAATTTTATTATTGGTATACTTAGAAATAAATTGATACGAAAGAACTATTTCCGTCATTACCCTTTTCTACCATGGTGGGCAGTTGCTATTATCGCTCCTATTGTGATTAGTTTCATATTAACTGGAATTTTTTAGGGTAAAGATATAAATCATAATTTGTGGCGAACTCATTAATCATTACAAATAATACATTGACAATCCAGCAGGAGTCCTCTCCGAAAAGTCACTACGATTTATTTCCTGTAGGGAAATCAGATCGGTAGAAAACATTGCACCCAACTTGTTCATTTCCCGTAGGAGTCCACTCCGAAAAGTCGGTTTTTAATTAATTATTAAATTCCTTACTCATCTCGAAGAGATGTGACTCTTTATAGAAAACGATTACCACCACATATCCCACCCCGAAGGGGTCGGTTCAAGAGATATGAGGCAATGCCGAATAGCTCGCAGAATTACCTCATAATTGTATCACATAGAGAACCACCCCTTTAGGGTGGATATTGTTGGTTGTATGTTTTACTATAAAGAGTCACAAACCTTCGGTGTGCGTAAGGTATAAATATATATTTAATGGATTATTTAGAGTACCCTCATGTATGCGTTCCCTACGAAAAAATATAGGAGAAAATTATGAACAACATATTTCCCCCTCAACCCAACTACATTTGGTATGTAGCTTATGGCTCGAACTTGTGTGAAGAACGTTTTATGATGTACATAAATGGAGGCACATACAAGATAAGCGGTGTAGATAAAACTTATGATGGATGTACTGACAAGACACCACCTATTGTAAGCAAGCCTTTTTTCATCCCTTATGATATCTATTTTGCAAAGAAATCAAAAACATGGGGCGATTGTGGTGTTGCTTTTTTAGACACAACAAAAGATGGAAATTCATTAGGAAGAGCCTACTTAATTAAAGAAGAACAATTTCATGAAATCAACAAACAAGAAGGTTCTAAATGGTATAATACTATTATTGATCTAACACCAAGAAACAATAGTATAGCACATAAGACATTTACAGGAAATTGGCTTAATGAGCTAAATAATCCAAATCAGCATTATCTTAAAATAATATTGAAAGGGTTAGTTGAAACTTATGCAATAAAACCAATAACGTAACCTTCTCGGCCTTGACGATTATATTTAACACCCATTCGTAGGGAACGCATTTATTCGTTCCGAGTTCAGTTGGGATCTCATTTATGAGGGCACTCTAAAAAGTCCTATCTTACACATGCATGCAGCATCTGTAGGGAACGCATTTATTCGTTCCTAATTCCATCTGTATGAAACGCCCCCCCCCAAAAAAAATCTGCATCCTGTAGAGATGCAACTAACAATCTGCGTATTATGTTGCATCCCTTCAGGATGCAGGTTTGTGGTATTAGCATACATTTCTACATAGCTTCACATACCTTCGGCATGTGTAAGGTATGAATTTATATTTAATGGGCTTTTGATTGCTCTCATTTATCCCTCCTACGAAATATAGCCTTTAAAATAATATATCTCCACAACCCAAAATTCCTCTTCTTTAAAAAATCACTTCTTTTATTATATTCTATTTTCTTTATTCAAAAAGATTTAATATATTTTTAAGAAATATTTTGCTATTTTTCCTTCGATTTCCTAAAAAATTACTTGACTTTTTAACCCCAGTTTGAAACAATTGTCCACAAAGTTAAAAATTTATTGTATTGGGAGGATGGGACATGTCATATCTCGTAGCAGAATTCTGTTTTATAAAATCGCCGAGAAGGCTCATAAAAAGAGCTTAGACGATGTTCTACAAAAATAGTCAACATGATATTTAATCCTACACCACAAGATATTCTCAGTATATCTGTCCCCGTTTCGGATTGGGCAAATACACTTGTTAAATCTATGAACTCAACTAAAAAATCTGAAAGTTTGGTAAAGAATTTTCTTGTTACTGATGTTTACTCTCAGTTTTTAAATAAGCTCAATTTGATGAGTTTTAACTTAAATCCGCTATCTGGGTCTTTGTCTTTGGATCTCGTTCATCAAAATGCAGCAGGACATAGATTGATAGCAGATATGAATTATGTAAACTATAATGAAAAATTACAAAAGGTAAACAATGCTAAAACTAAATAATATCCATAAATCTTTCGGCAGTGTAAAAGTGCTCAATGGGGTCAATTTTCCTTTTAAAAAGGGGGATGTTTACTCACTTGTTGGCGGCAATGGTTCTGGAAAAACAACCTTGATCAACATAATTTCTGGATTTATTAAGCCTGATGCTGGAGAGATAGAGTTTAATGGGAAGAAGATTAAGAATTTGAAGCCTTTTCAAGTAAATAGATTGGGTATAGGCCGGACATTTCAAGATTTAAGGTTGGCTACTCAAATGACGGTTTTTGAGAATATTTTGTTGGCATTAGAAAAAAAGATGTTTGCTTACCCCAGTAAAGAACAGTTGCTTCGAGTAGAAGAGATATTAGACAAAGTATCTCTAACAGAAAAAAGAAATGAACTTGCTGGAGAAATCTCCTTTGGACAGCAGAAATTATTGACTTTGGGCTGCTGTATTGCTAATGATGCAGAATTACTATTGATTGATGAACCAGTAGCAGGGATTGATAAAGATAATCGGGTAAAGATAATTAATCTGATAAAACAACTGAAAGCTGATGGTAAAACCATCTTGCAGATTGAGCATAACCCTGATTATATAAATGAAACGAGCGATGCTATACTTCAAATTGAGAAAGGAAAAATATGTTCTTAAAAGTAGAAAATATCACCACAGGATATGGAAAAAAACAGGTGTTGAATAATGTATCCTTTGAGATAAACAAAGGAGAGAATACCCTTATTAGCGGCGGTAATGGCTCCGGAAAAAGTACTGTTTTGAAAACTATTTACGGACTACTCAAACCTTGGACACCAGATGGCAAAATACTCTTCGAAGGTGATGACATCACTTCTCAACCCACAGCATCCATGATAAAAAGAGGAATAGTCTATATGCCTCAAAAAAAGAATGTTTTTGAGGATTTTACTGTGGAAGAAAATTTGCTGACATCGGCTTCTATCTACCCTCGAAAAGAAGCAAAAGAAAGAATAGAAAAAGTGTATGAAATGTTGCCACGATTGAAAGAAATGCAAAAAAGAACACCTTTCAATATGAGTGGCGGTGAAAGACAAATGCTAGCTCTAGCTTTTGGAATTGTACTTATCCACATAGGTAATGCCAAAATATTCCTATTAGATGAACCTTTTGCTGGTATTGATGCAGATAATCAGGAATTATTGTCTCGTATTATACAACAACTGAGTCAAGAAAAAGAAGAAGAAAGAGTTACTTTCATCATTGTAGAACATAGAATAAGATTTTTAGGAGATTTTTTTCATAAAGAAATTAAACTGAATCTTGGAGAGTTGGAAAAATGAATAAATTCTGTAAAGTTAGTAAAAAAATTATAGAAATTATTGTTTTTTGGGGTATACCTATCTTCCTTTCATTACTATTATTAATATTTTTCTACATCAAAGTATATAATCAGTTTAGTCTTAAGTCATTAGTGTCTGCTGCTATAAAGGGAAACTATTCGGAAATTTGTTTATTATCGTTTGCTATCCTTACAATACTAATAATACTAATTTTATTTATTTTGAAAATACTCCGTGATATGAAAAAAAAAGGTCGATCTTTTATTGCTGAACTTGCAGAAAAGATAATGTCTCAAAAAAGTATTATCATACTTTTGATTATCGTAGTCTTAGGTTTTTTTACCCATTTATCAGAATGGTTTATTTGGGGGCCAAGAGAATCTGAGACAGAAATTAAGAATGAAATTCAGATAACGTATAGTGTTGAAGACACCTTATCACCTAGTAAAATTAATATTAACAATGGAGGCAGTTCCAATAATCCAGAATCGCAGCATAGTATCGGAGATACTTTTACGATAACTTTTATCAGTCTGTTAATCAGCGCAATAACTGTAGTGTCATTATTCTCAACTGTTAAACAAATTCGAGATAATGAAGTAAAAATTAATGGATACGAGGATTTCTATAAAGAATGTATAAAATTATTTAAAAACGCAAAGCCTGGAAGCAAATTTTACTATTCGGGTGATACACTTATTCCAGGTGCATATTTTAAAGATAATGAATATCAAACAACCTTAAGACCTAAAGATTTATATATAGAGGATATGGAAGGAAATAAACAGCCTCCAAGATATAGCAATGAGTTTCAACTTTTTCTTGATAGAGCTGATAAGAATGACATTAATGTGAAAATTATTTTACCAATAAATGCCGTTGACAATTTTATTATTGCTGGGGCATATGCAAAATATGTAAAAAGATATGATTATGAAAGTAAAGAGAAGTTGATTGCTAATTGGACACTGCATTCAAAGTTTATCAAAGAAATAACAAATTGTGATAATAAATTTTCTAGAGATCGAATAGAAATTGGATTTGTTGATTATAGTGAAGAAATTACTGATTATTTTTTCGTATCAAATGAAAAAGAATTCGTCATAGCTTATCCTCAAAGCATTGTATATAGATCAATACTTAATGAAGAGACTAAATATAGGAATAGCAACGAAAATCCAGATAACATAAGTATAGTTGGCATAAGCTCTAATGATTATTCATTAACTAAAAGTTTTATAAAAAGATATATGATTTATTGGGATTCTATTAGAAAAGATGGATTAATAATTGATAATGAAAACACTCTGTCAGATCTCATATCGAATCATAAAGATGATTTAAAAAAAAATATAGTATCTGATTTAAACAACCAGATTGATGATTTAATATTTTTCAAGAACAGTCAGACATTGATTGATCAGATAACGCAATGTGAACAAATACTTTCCCAAGCCAATGAAGAAAAAGATGGTTTCAGAAAACAATTAATAGAAATAATTAAAGCATATAAAGATGATCTAGAAGATATTATCTTAATTAATAATCAAGAGAGTGTTGAATATGACAAAAATATTTCTGATATTAAGGAAAAAATAAATAGCTTTGGAGATGATAATGTGTTTAAGAAATATATTTCTGATAGAGTTGAACTAAACAAAATATTTAAAGAAAAATATTTTGGCTTCGATGATCGTAAATTGGATGAAAATACAAGAAAGGGACTAAATGAACAAAAAAATATTTTTCTTAGAAGACTATCTAGAAGAAAATTTCGAATTGATAGCGAAAATAATAAAATTGCAAAAGATGAACGAAAAAAAGCATTAGATTTAATAGAAACCAAAAAAAAAAATAATCAATGGTATATTTGAATGAAAATCCTAGCCATCCAACCTCAAAAAACAGAAAATATAAATATTGTCACACGAGGGACAATAGGTGAGCCTTTAGGGCTAGCAATAATGTTAGCAATAGCAAGGTCCAGAGGACATGAAATTATGTATGTCCCTTACATTGAGTCTATGGATGTATTATTGTTAAATGTGAAGGATTTTATGCCAGATATAGTGCTTTTCTCTCTAATGACTTGTCAATATCCTTTTGGAGAAGAGATTGGGAAAAAGATAAAGGAAATATTTCCCAAAAGCACGATTATTGCTGGTGGGTATCATCCGAGTAGTAATATAAAGCCAGCATATCCGTTTGATATTTATATTAAAGGAGAGGGTGAAATTCCTTTCGAACAGTTATTGTCATATTTTGAAAAAACAAACATCGATATTGACAAAAAAAATATACCGGGTATTTCCTATTTTGATGAAAATATGACTTATGTTTCAAACCTTCCAGAAAGGTTAATGGATATTGATAAATATCCTTTCCCATATAGAGATTTTAATGTATTACTGCAAAAATATTATGGTTTAATTTATCCTCATTATTTAGAGAGCTTTGGTTTTGCCTATATTGAGTATTCTCGGGGGTGTTATAATAGTTGTTCATTTTGTTGTAAAGAGTCTATGTATCAGGGAAATCAAATAGTCTTTCGTAAGGTAGAGAAAGTGATTGAAGAAATACATTACTTAATGCGCAATAACATTGATCTATTGTTCTTCACAGACTTGAATTTTACTGCGAATCATCAAAAAGTTTTTGAGCTATGTAATGAGATAAAAAAGTGTAAGATAAACATTTCGTGGTTTTGTATGAGTAATATCGACACAGCTTATAATGACGAACTCATCAAAGCAATGGCTGAAGCTGGTTGCGTTAAAATTATGTATGGAGTAGAATCACTCTCTATTAATATTCAACAAGAAACAAAGAAGAACTTAGAAAATATTCAACAAATTCTTGGATTAGCAGATAAACATGGGATATTATGCCAGATATTCTACATGATTGGTTTTCCTTGGGAAACGGAAAACGATATATACAGCCTAATTCCTGAAATAATTCAACTACCAGCTCATCAGATTAGGATTGCAGTTGCAACTCCCTTACCGGGTAGTAGATGGTATGAAGAGTTAGATAAAAGTAATTTAAGCCAAAATGATTTTAGTCAATTTGATACAGAGAACTTGGTTTGGAACGATAATAAGTATTCAGATATTAGTCAAATAACTAAGAATATTTGCCAGCAGTTCTATTCTTCAGAAGCATATAGAGAAAGATTAGAATCTTTTCTGAGCAGATATCCAAAATATAATGATAGTTTCTATTACTTTTTTGCCTCATTAACTGAGCTGGGAGTAATAGAAAAAGATAAAATAAAAATACAATTAAAAAAGGAGACCTAATAATGAAAAGGTTTTTACTAATTAGCATGATATGCTTTTTATTTTTCTCTTGTACAAAAAGAGAACACACAGTTACAGTTGGAGTGATGCTCCCTTTGACTGGTGATTTAGCTATGTATGGAGTAGCTATAAAGAACGGGATCGACTTGGCTTATGCTGGATCAAATAATCAAGACCATATTCGATTGATATTTGAAGACGATATGGGTGATGCACGAACATCAACTTCAGCGGTTAACAAGCTACTTACCATTGATAAAGTTGATGTGATTATTGGAGGAGCAGCCAGCCATATTGCATCTCCCATAATACCTATCACATCAAGGAATAAGACGGTTGTGATTTCACCATTTGCTACTGCAGATGCCTTATTTGTACCAGGAAATTATTTTTTCAGTCTTATGCCTGCCGATAACTCCGAAGGTCAATTTATGGCAGATTATGTTGTTTCTGAAAATATCGAATCGGTTGGTATTTTATATATCAACAATGATTTCGGAGTTGGTATGGTTTCAGCTTTTACCAAAGGGCTTGAAAATACTAATGTAAATGTTTTATTTTCAGAAGGATATCGAGAAGGGGAAACAAATTTTAGATCACAGATAACTAGAATGACGAATGTAGGTGTAAAAGCTGTATATTTACTCGGTTTTTTCGCTGAAAACTCACGGATTCTAAGACAGATGCATGAGCTGGGTGCAAATTTCCAGCTTCTCGGGACAAACGGTTTTTATGATCCAAGATATATAGAACAATTAGATTTTATAGTAGATGGGATAGTGTTTTGTATGCCTTCATCTGATAGTAGTGTAGAGGAAATTTTTGAAGAATTTGTAAAAAATTATACCCAAGAATTTGGATTAGAACCTGATCTTTTTGCTATTCAAGGATATAACAGCTTCAAATTGATTGATCATATAATATCGGAAAATTCATTAAATGAACAAATTGATTTTGAATCAGCTCTAAGGGAAATAAAGGATTTTCAGGGCGTAAACAGTGTCATCAATTTTGAGGCTGATGGCAGTGCTAGAAAATATCTAAGATTGATGACCATCAGGAATGGTATGTTTGAGGAATTGTAAACATATGAGTTACCGGCTTAGTAAGGTATTTTCCCATTCTGATTGTTATTACGAAAAGGGCGCAAGAGAATGGGAAAATTTAAAAATAAAAAATGGACATGATAATTACGACTATAAATTGGGAATAAACGAGCAACATTATTTACAGGAGTTTTTCTTCAATAATACGGGTATTAGATTCAATGATGCCTCAAAAGTCTGTAACATCTTACATATTGGTGCTGGGTCAGGTAATGAGATAAACTTAGTGATACATAACATAGATAAACTTCTGTGTAAAATTATAAATTATGATATAGTTGACATAAGTCCAAGTATTTTATCAAGCATTGAAGATAAAATAAAAAAAATAACAAATCTTTCAAAGTTGATAAGTAGTTATAACTTAATCTGTCATGATGTAACTGTTGAAAGCTGGTATTATAAAAAACCAGATAATGGACATCCCCTTATTGTTGTATTAGTGGCAAATGGATATTTATTCTCCCATGTGCAGTTGCTCAAAAATATATTGAGATTTATGGAAGAAGAAGATTATTTATTAGTTACAACAGAAACAAGCGATGAAGCAAAAACTCAAACTAGATTGATGGAGATTTCAGAATCTTATACAATATCAGAGGCTATAAATGTTTTTAATGTATCATTGCAAAATATTGATATCAATCTAAATGAAAATGACTCAAAATATTTTAAGTTTCGTTATCAATCTATTGATAATGATAAAGTAAAATATAAAGAAGATTTCTTTGAAGTGTATTTTAATATATTGGAGTGGATTAAAGAAAGAAAAAATCATGACGAGAATTTTGATTATGACATAAATAAATATCAAACCGAGATTTTTGAAAACTGGGGAGTAAAAATTTTTCAATCGTTTAAACCTTCTAATCTTTCAAATATTGAACAATATTTAGATTCAGCATCTGATTTGCACTCTTATTTTAAATTGATAAATCGTAACGACACACAAAAAGATTTTAATGAACCGAATAAATACAACCAAGTAGGTTTAGTGATACAAAAAGTATCAAGAGGTAAGAACTGATGTACTCTGCCTTTTTTTCTCCTCAATATACCAAAGTTTTGTTAAGCAAAGTATTGTTGTTTACTCAAAAGAATAGTATAGAATCTAATACTGATGATTTTGTTTATCTAATGAAAAAAGGAGGGTTAAAAAAAGAGAGGATTATTCAAGAGGTCTCAAAAAATCGATATAATAAATATCTTAATAAGTTAGACCTCATTATACCACAATATCATACAAGCGTATGTATTGACGATTGTGCATATTGCGGTTTTAGAAAGAGTAACTCAAATGTTCTAAGGCAAGAATTAAACGAAGAAGATTTTGAAAAAGAGCTAAAACTTATCATTGAATGGGGATACACAACAATAGAGTTTGTTTATGCAAACGACCTAAACTTTCCCGCTGAAAGAATCGCAAAAAGAATAAAAAAAGCAAAACAAATTGGTCAAACTCTTGGTAAAGAATTAGAAATAGGAATAAATGCTCCACCATTTTCCACTGACGAATACAGGATTCTGAAAGAATCTGGACTTGATTTTGTGTTATTATGGATGGAAACCTATTCTCCAGACTATCAAATTTGGCATCAGAATAATACGCCTAAATCAGATTTCAACTATCGATTAGATACATTCGATAGGTCAATACAAGCAGGTATAAATAAATACGCATTTGCTGTCTTATTTGGTCTCAGTGATTGGGTTGATGATGTATTAAATTTAATAGCTCATGGCTTATATTTAAGACAAGCCTATGATGTTGAGCCATATATTATTGGGAATCCAAGACTAAAACATGCTATGGGATTAAATGTTGAAAATAGTCCTTATATAATTGATGATGAAAATTATATATTTGTGAACTATTTATTGAAACTAATCTTTCCGGAATCTAAACTATTTATCAATACTAGGGAATCAATAGAAATGAATCTCGAACTCATAAAAGGTGGTGGGGACTTTTTCACAATAGATTGTGGGACATTTCCAGGGGCTTATCTCAATCCTACATTAGTTATTGATGGACAGGAGCAATTTCATACTGCTTATTACCATCGTGAGAGGTCAGTAAAATATCTCCAAGAGAAAGGATACAAGGTGGTTTTTTAATGCAACAGGTATTTATTAACATTATTTTATCATTTGTTCTATATTTATTGATCGCTAAATCATTCTCTATCGTAAATGGGAACACTCAGTTTTTTCATATCGCACATGCTATACCTCTGACAATTTCAGGATATTTTGTATATTTGTTCTCAATACAACTTAATTTAAATGTTATTATCTCCATTTGTCTAGCATTATTATTAGCAACTTTAATCGGCATGGGTTTTGAATATCTTTTTTACAGGCCATTTAGAAAAAGAAATGCTTCTTCTTGGATTGTAATGATTGCTTCGATTAGTCTTTACACTGTACTGCAAAACTTAATATCAATACTTTGGTCAGACTCTACTAAAAGTATACGCTTTTGGGAAATAAGTGTAGGACATAGCATACTCGGTGCCAGGATTACTAATCTACAAATATTAATGGTATTTATTTGTATATTTTTATATATCGTAAGTATGCTCTATATTAACGGCACTAGATTTGGAAGAAAGATGCGTGCAGTATCAAGTAATTCTGAATTATGTAATATTATAGGTATACATTCCGATCAAATTACATTAATAGCTTTCCTAATTGGTTCTTTTCTTGTATCAGTAGCTGGGATACTGATAGCTTATGATATTGACTTAAGACCTACAATGGGCTTCAACTGGCTTTTGTATAGTGTTGTCGCGATGATTTTTGGAGGATCAGGTAACAGTTGGTGGCTGGCTTTAAGTGCTTTTCTACTTGCTGCATTATTGCATGGAGCAACCTATTTTTTTGGTAATCAATTGACTGATACGATAGTCTTTGGCTTACTTATAATATTCTTTTTAGCTAAACCTTTTGGTTTTAGTAAGCAACGATTTAAAAAGGTAGAAATTTAATATTATGAATGGAGAAATAAAAAAATCTAAATCATATCTTGACACATCTTTCAAGCATGTTTCTTTTTTAGCTTCATTTAAAGAACAACGTAGAATTCAATCAGATATGATTATTGAGTTTAATCCTGAAAAATTATTGTCCATAGGAATAGGTTATGGAGACGAAATAATAGCTCTTATAGATTTTTATAGAAAAAAACATCCCAATTTAAATTATCTAGGAAATTTGAGGCACCTTGAATGCGTCGACTTACACGAGGATGCTGGTGAAAATATCGTAATAAGTAATTATTCAACACTTAATTTAACAATTAATATAAATAATAGGTATGATATTTTAGAATTACAAGATAACGAAGAATGGGATTGTATATTATGTAGTTTTGTATTACATGATATTAATTTTGAAGATAAAAACAATGTGATCGATAGATTGTATAAAGCTCTAAAACCAAACGGAAAAATTATCATATCCGAAATGTTTTTAGATAATAATTCCACTGATATGGATAGTCATGAAAATCATTTGCGAATGAACGAAGTAGAAAAATTATACGAATCGTTTATAAAAGAGATAAATAATACAGCTGAACTATCAATAAATACAAAGAATGACTTGATAAATCATGTCATAAGAACTATAAAAGATGCAAAATTAGGGAAAAGAGATTATTTTATGAATCTTGAACAAACTAAAAATCTGTTATTATCAGGGGGATTTCAGATAAATAACAGTACTTTTTTCACACCTAATAAAATTGTAGATTATTTAGGTGTTATAGTAGCTAGAAAACCCAAATTAATTAAGGAAGAGAAGTATTAATATGGAATATATCCTTCATTTACTGATTTTAGCAGGAATTTACACTATGTTAGCCCAGAGTTTGAATCTCACTGCTGGATATGCTAAAATTGTATCACTGTCTCATGCAGGATTTTACGGAATTGGAGCATATACTGCTGCTTTATTTGCAATTAATACTCAAATGCCATTTTTATTTGTTTTATTAATTGCTATGATAATAAACCTAATTTTGTCTTTTATTGTGTCTTTTATTGCACTGAGAACAATAGATGCTTACTTTATATTTTGCACATTAGCACTTCAGGCGATAATTCTATCTTTAATGAATAATATGATTTTTTTAACAAGAGGACCTCTTGGTATATCAGGAATATCACCTATTCAAATATTTAAAATAGAATTTGATAACAGATTGTTATTTTTTTTACTAACTTCATTGTTTGTTGCATTGGTGTTTATGTTATTAAACTGGCTAACTAAATCCTCATTTGGACGAGCTTTGATATCTTTAAGTGAAGATGAAATTTTTACACAATCAATAGGTAAAAATGTAAAATCAATAAAAATCATTGCATACACAACTGGTGCAACTATAGCTGCCATTCCAGGAGTTCTATATGCACATTACATCAGTTTTATTGACCCCTCGAGTTTTACTTTAAACGAGTCAATTTTTATTCTTTCTATTGTTATCATTGGTGGTATGAATAAACTATGGGGAAGCCTCTTTGGTGCTTTGATACTAATATTATTACCCGAAGCTTTACGTTTTTTAGGCATACCAAATACCATGGCAGCAAATTTTAGACAAATCATTTGTGGACTAGTTTTGTTATTTATCATGTATAAATATAGTATGGGGTATGTAGAAAAGAAAAAATGGAGGAAAAATGGATAAAAAACCAATAATACTCTTATGTGATGATGATCTAGTGTCAACATGTACATTTAAACTAAGACATGGTGGAGTCCTCACTGAAGAAGAAGAAAAAGCATTAAAAAGTGAGATAGAAAATGATAAATCGAGAAGTCCTCGAATTTTAGAAGCCATAGAAAAGAAATTATTTGAATATAAAGAATCAAATGCATATAAAATGCATTGGGATGTAAGAGTAGTACATAATGGCAAAGATTTTGAACCCTACTTAAATAATTTGATCCAAATCGGTAAAACACCAGATATAATTTTAATTGACATGCATTATAAAGGATCTGGATATACTGAACAAAAGGAAAAAGAGTGGCTTGAAAAAGCAAAGACCTTAAAAAAAGAATTACAAGAAATAAAAAAGCGAGAAGAAGATTATGATGGAGTTTACGAGAATCTAGGTGTAGAATATCTCAAAATAGCAAAAAAACTATGTCCCGATACTCCTAGAGTAATATATACTTATTTTGGATTACTTTTAGCAAATGATAAAAAATTAGAAGAAGTTTCCAATGAAGGTGGGCAATGGTTAATGAAACACCAGCAAGAAAAACATGAACATAATAGATTGATAGGATTATACAATAATCGAAAAGTAGAAATACCACAGAAATATAAAAATAAAGTTTTTTTTATTTCACATTTTGGACAAAAAGGCTCAGATGCTCGTAAACATTCTGATAGAATATATGAAAAAGTTTTGGTCAAACTAGGTAAAGAAAACAAGTTAGAAATAGTTAGAGCCGATAAGACAACAGGTCAGTATATGTTGGATGATATGTATGAACATTTATACTTTTCAGATATCATAATAGCAGATATTCATAGTAACGAAAATTTTAACCCTAATGTAATGGTTGAGATCGGTATGGCTTTTGCATGGGATAAATGTCCAATAATAATTGCAGCTAAAAAGTTGGAAGGTAAAATGCCTTTTGATTTACCAAGTGATTATCGGTTAATTTTCTATGATGATTCACTAGATGATTTTGAAAGTGAATTATATAATGAACTTGATACACGAGTTAAACAAGTTATATCAGGAACCGAAGTCTTAAAATGTAATGTTGTCCAAAAAATAAAAAATAAATTTAATTTAAGTTAGAAAACACAAATTAAGGAGGACAAAATGTTTAAGAAACCAATCATACTCTTATGTGATGACGAACTCAAAGTAACTGCTGAGTTTAAACTTTGGCATGGAGGCAAACTCACTCCTGATGAAGAAAAAGAGATAGAAATAATGATTAATC
>Ga0099364_10004741_pt1 | contig 20501 bp, 12 predicted proteins | sample TergutTh196P3_FD_73070 | JGI IMG/M metagenome (GOLD analysis project Ga0099364, IMG submission 73070) | Microcerotermes parvus P3 segment gut microbial communities from Pointe-Noire, Republic of the Congo - Th196 P3 | ecosystem: Host-associated > Arthropoda: Insects > Digestive system > Gut ... | reverse complement strand
TTATATGTTCTACTGTTTTGTGCATGGTTGTTTTTGTACTTTTTACATTTAAGGTTCGTTTTTCATCATCTTTACTTTTATGTATTTCCTCAAATCTCTTTTCTCTACATTCGGCTTTTCGAAGCTTCGATTCCGCAGGCTGACTTCCCTTAAAAAATCAGTCTAATCAGTCCAATCCGCGTATCCTTCCCGCGCGAGCATGCCTTCGATTTGGTCAGTCACAGTCGCCTGTCTGACCTGAAAAATCAACCCAAAGAGCGATGTGCATTTTTTTTACGTCGAGAACCGATGAAAAAAAATTACACTTTTCGTTAAAAGTTAGCACCATCGTGGCGGTACTACTATAAATCCTGCTCTAACGGCTTCGCGTTCAATTTTGAAAAATAATTTTGAAAAATAATGTTTACTTCAAAAAACTTTTCTATCTTTGCCTTGTTTTTTTTTAATAAATAATAATTTTTTTAAATATTTTTTTTTAGCATGAAAAGAAGATTCATTTTAACATTAGCGATGGGCGTTTGCATAAGTTTGAACGCTCAAAACAAGATGCATTTGAACGCCGAGCAGGGCGAGCATCAAATAAGCAGACATATTTACGGACATTTTGCCGAGCATCTTGGGCAATGTATCTATGGCGGCATTTGGGTAGGCGAAGATTCTCATATACCCAATACGCGCGGCATTCGTAATGATGTAGTGAAGGCGTTGCGCGACATCAGTATTCCAAATCTGCGGTGGCCCGGCGGCTGTTTTGCCGACGAATATCATTGGATGGACGGAATAGGACCGCGCGACAAACGTCCCAAAATGATTAATACGCATTGGGGCGGCGTTGTGGAAGACAACAGTTTTGGAACCCACGAGTTCCTCGACCTTTGCGAACAACTTGGAACAGAACCCGTAATCTGCGGAAATGTGGGTAGCGGCACTGTAAAAGAGATGTCGCAATGGATTGAGTACATCACTTTCGATGGTGAGAGCCCCATGGCTAACTTGCGACGACAGAACGGACGCGATGAACCATGGAAAGTACGCTTCTGGGGCGTAGGAAATGAAAACTGGGGCTGCGGAGGACACATGAGACCCGAATTTTATGCCGACCTCTACCGTCAATTTGCTACTTATTGCCGAAACTACGGCGACAACAGGCTATACAGAATTGCTGGCGGAGCAAATGTAGACGATTATAATTGGACGGAAGTGATGATGAAAAATGTATCGCCTAATTTGATGCAGGGCTTGTCGCTACATTACTACACTGTTCCAAAAGTATGGCGCGACAAAGGCTCGGCAACGCAGTTCGATGAAGCAGAATATTTTACGACAATAGAAAAAACTTTGCGGATGGATGAATTAGTTACGCGTCATTCAACAATCATGGACAGATACGACCCCGGAAAACGCATCGGACTGATTGTCGATGAATGGGGCGCATGGTATAACGTTGAACCAGGCACAAACCCCGGTTTTCTTTACCAGCAAAATACTTTGCGCGATGCAATTATTGCGGGTATCAATCTGAATATATTCAACAAGCATTGTCAGCGCGTTAAGAAAGCAAATATTGCTCAAACCGTGAATGTGCTGCAAGCGGTCATTCTTACCGACAATGAAAAAATGCTGCTTACGCCTACATACTGGGTTTTTCATATGATGCAAGTTCACCACGATGCCACGATGCTACCCGTTCATTTTACAAGCGTCAAATACGAAGTAGACGGCAGGAGAATAGACGCAGTAAGCGTTTCAGCCTCTCGCGACGCTTCGGGAAAAGTACATATAACGCTTGTGAACGCAGACCCAAACAATACGCAAACCGTGGAATGTGCGCTTGGAAATTTTGCCGCAAGAAGAGTATCGGGAAAAGTTCTTACTTCTTCCAGAATAAATGACCACAATACTTTTGAAAATCCTAACACAGTTGCGGTAAAGGATTTCAATGGCGCAAGAATAAACGGTGGAACACTTACAGTTCAATTGCCGTCAAAATCAGTTGTAACGTTAGAACTTCAATAAATTTTGTTATGATGAATATTTTTGGATTTTTGCACTGTTTTTTAAAACAAACAATCATCGCATTTCTGATTTTTGCCCTATTTCCTGCTGCAATATCAGCGGGCATTAATCAGGAAAATAAATACGTTGCCTATCTTTTTGCTTATTTTGAAGGCGCTTCGGGCGACAGAAAGCATCAGGAGCAACTGCGTTTTGCAGTAAGCGCCGATTTTACAAATTGGACGGCGCTGAATAACAACCAGCCCGTTCTGGTTTCGGAAAATATATCGCACACCAGAGGTATTAGAGACCCGCATATATTGCGCGGAGAAGACGGAAAAACGTTCTATATGGTGATGACCGATATGTCTACCGGCAGAAACGGATGGGGACCAAATCCCGGAATTGTTATGTTGAAATCGGACGACCTGATTAACTGGCAACATTCCATAATAGAGTTGGAAAAACAGTATCCCGTAAAATTCAAGGATGTGCAATGGGTCTGGGCTCCGCAAACGATATACGACCCCGCCGCAGGTAAATATTTAGTCTATTTTACGATAAGATACAAAAACGATGGAAAATTAGATTTCTACGGCGCTTATGCAAATGCCGACTTCACCGGATTTGAGAACGAACCGACGCTGATGTTCAGTCCCAAACATGGCGGAATTGACGCCGACATCGTTTATAAAGACGGCATGTATCATCTTTTTTTCAAAGGAAATACAAAAGACGAAGAAGGAAATGAGTTTGAAAGCGGCATAAAACAAGCCACTGCTAAAACGTTGCAAGGTACATGGACGGAGCATTTTGATTATTTGGACGTGTATCACAACACGCGCACCAATGTGGAAGGCTCAAGCGTTTTCAAACTGAACGATTCTGATGAATATATTTTAATGTATGATTTGTATTCAAGCGGACGTTATGAATTTCAACGCTCTACCGACCTCTATACTTTTACGGATAAGCCAGAATCGTTTACAAAAGATTTTCATCCGCGACATGGAAGCATAATCGGCATTACGGCAGAAGAACTAAAACGTCTGAATGATAAATGGAAATATACCACGTTTCGCCCTACCGGCAACCCAATAATAACGCATAAATTCACAGCCGACCCAGCGGCATTAGTCGTTGGCGATACCTTGTGGATTTTTACGGGCGAAGATGCAGCCGGCGGACAAACACGATACACAATGCCTAACTGGTGCGTCTTTTCTACGACCGATATGATAACGTTTACCGAATATCCTATTCCGCTGAAAGGAAGAGATTTTGCATGGAGTTCGCGACAGGCGTACGCAGCGCATGTGGTTGAACGAAACGGAAAATTTTATTTCTACGTAAGTACAAATTCAACAGGAATAGGTGTTGCTGTTGCCGACAGACCGCAAGGACCTTATAAAGATGTACTTGGCAAACCGCTTCTTACAAGAGCAGACTGCTTCGCTTCAACTCATTCGTGGGCTTGTATCGACCCGGCAGTATTTATCGACGACGACGGTCAAGCATGGCTCTTTTGGGGAAACCGCGAATGTTATTATGTAAAACTGAAAGACAATATGATTGAAACAGACGGCGAAATAAAACGGGTAATGTTCGATGATTTTGTTTTCGAGGAGGGACCATGGATACATAAACACAACGGATATTATTATTTATCGTATGCAACCGGTTTTCCCGAAAAAATAGCCTACGCCATGTCGAAAAGCATTGAAGGACCGTGGGAATACAAAGGAATATTGAATGAAGTTGCCGGCAACAGCAATACAAATCATCAATCGATAGTGCAATTCAAAGGCGACTGGTATTTTATTTACCATAATGGAGCAATACAAAGGGACGGAGGAAGTTACAGCCGTTCGGTCTGCATCGACAGGATGTATTATAATCCCGATGGTACTATCAAGAGGATAGTAATGACAACGGAAGGAATAAGTCAAACAAACCGATAGTTAGAGAATAAATGCTAAATAGATATTTTTTAAAAACATGAAAATTATATTCAAATTAGGCATAGCGGCAACGATTTCTATTTTTTTTAGTTTTTCGTGCCAAAACAGAACGCCTTTACATAGCGAGGCTACGGTTATTTCTTCCGATAATGGAGATGGTACGTACAGTAATCCCTTCATCTTTGCCGATGTTCCCGACATTAGCCTTATCAGGGTTGGCGATGCTTTTTGGATGGCAAGCACTTCTATGCACATGGCGCCCGGCGTTCCGATTATGAAATCATACGATTTGGTGAACTGGGAAACCGTCAGTTATTGTTATTTCACAATGGAAGATACTGATAACAATAAATTGACGGGCAACAGCAATATGTATTCTCAAGGCACTTGGGCGAGCGCTCTGCGACACAAAGACGGAATTTTCTATTTGGTCGTCCCCTCCCCCACTTCCGGAAAAACATATTTCTTTCACAACGATGCGCCCGAAGAAAAACCATGGACCAGGTATGAGCACAACGAAAGATACCACGATTGCGGGTTGCTTCTTGATGATGATGGCAGGAACTGGCTTGTTTGGAATGCAAATCCGCTTTATATGATTGAGTTGAACGAGGAAATAACGGGGGTTATGCCGGGCGCCGAGCGTATTACGGTCATTCCCAATTTACACGCTCCCGACCCCGTCACCGGCGAGATGCCCGCAAGAGGTTTAGCCGAAGGCGCGCAGTTTGAGAAAATCGATGGAATATATTACATCTTCAGCATAAACTGGCCCCCCGGTAAACCTCGCTCTGTGGTATGCCACCGTTCTACAAACTTGGAAGGACCATGGGAATCAAAAGTTGTTGCTATGGAAGGTATCAGGCATGACGGCAGCAGTACCGGAACAGACAACAGTGGCGATGGTCCCGCACAAGGTTCAATCGTTGACGATGGTAACGGAAATTGGTGGGGTTGCGTCTTTCGCGACAGCGGACCGGTAGGACGAGCGCCATGGGTGATGCCCATCACATGGACAGACGGGTGGCCAATGTTCGGAAAAGATGAAGATGGGAACGGATATTTCTCAAATTTATCGAGAGGCGGCGCCAAACCTATTCAGGGGAAGCCCCTCCGAAGCATTGTAACCTCCGACGAGTTTGACAACGGCGCCGTAAAGCCGCAATATGTTGATTCGCCTAAACCGACGCGCGTCAGTTACGTTGATGGCGAATACGACTACAACGGTTCAAATCTCAAAATGGCTTGGCAATGGAACCACAACCCCGACAATCGTTATTGGTCATTGACAGAGCGAAAAGGATGGTTGCGACTTAAAGCAATGTTAAACCACGCCGCCGAAGAAAAGCATCTGCTTAATGCCCGTAATACATTGACCCAGCGGGTATTTGGTCCGCAGAGTTCAGCGAGCATTTTCATTGACGTTGCTAAAATGAAAGACGGCGACGAAGCAGGAATTGCCCTCTTTGCTGCAAAATATGGCTCAATAGGCGTGAAGATGGAAAACGGTAAAAAGTTCATTGTAACAACTATCAGCAACGATTGGACAACGGGACACATTACAAACGCAGGAATAGAAAGCGAGCGCATTCCGCTAAATAAAAATAAAATATACCTGAAAGCAGAAGGTGATTTTACCGAAGCCAATAACAGGTCTACCAATCCGGGCGACTTTTTTTACAGTTACGATGCGAAAAACTGGAAAAAACTCGGCGAAACTTTGAACATGACATACAGTATACCCAATCATTTCATGGGCTACCGTTTTGCATTGTTCAATTTTGCCAAAACAAGCGAAGGTGGATACGTAGATTTCGATTATTTCAGAATTAGCGATATAATTTCAAAAGAGTAATTTCAAAATGTTTAAAATGTTTATTTTTTTTTTGAAAATTGTTTAAAAAATATTATTTTTGCGGCGCTATAATATAGTCATTTTATGATAATAGAGAGCAGAGCCTACGCTCGTGCCGGCTTGTTGGGTAATCCGTCCGATGGTTATTTCGGACGTACGATTTCGATAATTGTCAAAAATTTCGGAGCGGTTGTGTCGTTGTATCAAACGCCGGAATTAGCCATAGAAGAGATGGAGGTAGACCGCAACAGTTTTCGCAATATTTATCATCTTACCGAAAGTATCAGGCGTAACGGCTATTATGGGGGGCGTCGTTTGATAAAGGCTGCGATAAAACGTTTTTGCGAATATTGCGAATCTAATAATATCAGGCTGTCTAACAAGAACTTCACAATCCGCTACGAATCGTCAATTCCGCGTCAGGTAGGCATGGCTGGTTCAAGCGCCATTATTACTGCTACCGTGCGGGCATTGATGCAGTTCTACGATGTGCATATACCTGTTGAAATTGTACCCAACATTGTGCTTGCCGCAGAAGCAGAAGAGCTAAACATCAATGCGGGACTTCAAGACAGGGTTATACAAACTTACGAGGGCTGCGTTTTCATGGACTTTGACAAGAAGTACATGGAAAGGCATCATCACGGCAAATACGAGCGATTAGACCCTGCTTTGCTTCCAAAGTTGTACATGGCATACAAGACCGACTTGAGTAAGGTTTCAGGTCATGCGTTCAACAATCTAAAAGAGCGCTACAATAATGGCGACGAGCTCGTACATCAAACCATACGTCAGTTGGCTGACGTGGCTACCGAAGGCAAAGAAGCTATACTGAAAGGGGATTTCAAGAGCCTTAACCGTTTGATTGATTTCAATTTTGAGCTTCGCTGCAAAATCATGAACATTTCCGAAAGCAACATGGAATTAGTAAGGTTGGCGCGCATTTCGGGTGCATCAGCCAAATTTTCAGGCTCGGGCGGAGCTATTATAGGCATGTATCCCGACGATGAAACATTGAGCAAATTAGTAGTAAACCTAAAAAAAATAAACGCAAGAGTAATAAAGCCATACGTAATATGATTAAGAAAGCAGTAATTCCCGCAGCAGGGCTCGGAACGCGATTTTTGCCTGCCACCAAGGCGCAACCGAAAGAAATGTTGCCTATAATAGACACCCCTGCGATACAATACGTGGTGCAGGAGTGCGTCGATTCGGGCATAGAAGATATTTTGATTATTTCCGGAAAAGGCAAACGTTCCATTGAAGACCATTTCGACCGGAATCCCGAATTAGAAGCGCGCATACAAGAGCAAGAAGATGAAACTCTTTATCACCAGCTACGCCACATTGAAGATATGGCAAACATTCATTTCATTCGTCAGAAAGAACTCAACGGCTTGGGCGATGCGATTTATCATGCCCGTTTCCATTGCGGCAACGAAGCCTTTGCTGTTCTATTGGGCGATACCGTTATCAGTTCAATTATTCCGGTTACCCAGCAATTGATTGATGCCTACGAGCAGTATCGACAGTGCGTAATTGCGGTAGAGCGTGTTCCGCGCGAAAAAGTTTCGCGCTACGGCATAGTGGGCGGCGCGCATTTGAACGACCGCATAATGCAACTGACGGAACTAATAGAAAAACCCGAAAATGAAAAGGCTCCTTCCGAGTTGGCAATTGCCGGACGCTACATCCTGACGCCGCAAATTTTTCACGCATTAGAACGTACCGAACGCGGAAAATGCAATGAAATACAACTTACCGACGCTTTACGCCTTTTGCTGAAACAGGAAAATATAATCGCAACAGTGATAGAGGGTAAACGGTATGACATCGGCGATAAGCTTGATTTCCTGAAAACGACCGTAGAATTTGCTTTGCGTAGGCGTGAATTTGCAACGCCGTTCGAAGATTTTTTACGAAAAACAATTCAAGAGATAGACGCGCAACGGGCAAAAAAATAGCGCAAAAAAGGAATCAAAACATTTTCCACTTAAAGAACCTGAGCCTGTTGCCAATATAAGAGGTATTCATTTCGAGCTTGTATAAAATTGTTACTTCGTGCGAGCCGTTGTTGTATGTCGTGTTCATGCCGATGTCGTAGGAATATATCAGGGTAAATCCCTGGTAGGTGATTCCCGCCGTCATCCCTATGTTCATAGGGTTGCGGTAGGCGGCGTTTACGAATAACATGTTGTTGTAGCGTACTCCTGCGATAGCCTCGTAAGTGGTCTGAAAGCGGTTGAAATGCCATGTAACGCCTGGAATAAAGTCCCAGTATCTGTTCATCGGTAGTTTGGCGCGCGAATAAGCGAACCAGTTTCGCATCGGTCTGATGACCTTCTGGTCGGGTTGAGCATAAGTGATATGGCTTAATGAACCTCCTAATTCAAAATTGCGCGTATTAAATTCAAATCCGAAATCAAAATCGGGCAGTGTTTGATTTTGTTTTATGTTTTCAAAATTTACAATCAATGGGTCATCTTCATCCTCATAACCATAAAATTCGTGTACATTTCTGTCGTTGTACGAATTGCTCATCACGCCGACGCCCATTCCGAGTGAAAAGATTGCAAAATCTTCGAAAGAAACATAATAGGCATAATTAAGCTTGATATTAGTGGTTTTGTATGGTCCAATTTTATCGGTAACGAACTTCATTCCGAAGCCTGAATTTAGGGGGCTTACGAAACCATTAGCCTGTATTGCATTATTCGTTACCATAACATTTGAAAATCCTGCTTGTTGTCTACGAACTGTCAGCGCAGCATTTATATCGCCGCCTTTGCCGGTAGCTGCAGGATTAATCAAATTTCTTAGATGGGTTTGTTGAAAAAATAACGGGTCGACTTGCGCCTGTGACGCGCCGACTGATAAAAAAATGATAATTAATATGTTGAACCCTCTTTTTTTCATCACAATAATGTTACCTCGCCTCTATGAATTTGTACTTCTCCATTGCTTTCTATTCTTCTTATAACGTACCAGTACACGCCTTTTGGCATTAACTCGTCTCTAAATTTACCGTCCCATCCTTCTCTGCCTTCATAAAGCAATACTCCGGCGCGATTGAATATTTGAAGCAATTCACCTTCTTTTTTAAGCCTATCTTTCATGAAAACATCATTTTTTCCGTCTATCAGGCTTGGGGTGAAAACATTCGGAATTTGCTTGTTCTCTACGATGATATCATTCGCAACTTTCGTACGCATTCGGATAGAAGAAACGCATCCGTTTTCGTCGGTGGCAAAGACCTGTATATCAACATCTCCCAATTCTGCTATAAAACTAATAATATTATTGGTTCCGGTCATCTGCACCACCCTGTTATTGAATAATAACCTATAGTTTTGAAATCCGGGAGTTGCCGTCACTAATATTTCGTCGCCTTCAACTACCCTAACCTCGTCCGAACTATTACCATCTATAATAGTCACAGTTTTACCGTCATCTACTGTCAAATTCAGCGGTTGAGTTTCTAATACTCTGATAAAAACGCTTTCCGTTATTGGCGGCAAAACGCCGTCGTCGATGGTTACTTCGTAGGTGACGCTTTCTCTTGGAAATTCATGCATCACGGATGTTGTCCTTCCGTTGGGCTTCCATAAATATGTATATTGTCCGCTTCCGCCGGTTATTACGGGAGTTATTATCACCGGCTGGTTCGGGCATATTTCGGTATTTGATACTCGCAAAGAAACTAACATCGGGCGATACGGACGTCGCACGATGACATTGAAGGTGCAAGTATCAACGTTATTTGACTCATCGTAGATAAGGTATCGCATCGGGGTGGAGCCTAACATGAATCGTGCCGTAAATGCAATAGTGTCGTTGCTGCCTGTTTGAAAAAGAGTGTCGCCGGTGAGTGTAAAAACAGTGTCTATCGGCATGAATGCGCCGCCAACTATTCGAAACATGGATTCCGCACGTTCCCCTCTATTGTGTTCATAAGACAGTTTTTTGCTGCAATTGTCGTCATGATTCAGCCTAAAAGTTACTAATGCTTCAACATCATTTTCATCTATTTCCCAAATAACGTCGGGACATTCTCCATGCGGCTTAACTCTATCTCTAACCTGAATCGACTGCAGGGCATAATCTTTATTTCCGGCTTGGTCTTGCACCCACCATATAAGCGTTGTATCGCCCATTTCGAACTGCAGTTCTTCCGGCAGTATGTAATCATTAGGCGGAGTTATTCCTTCGGCGTCAATGAACACTTTAAGGTCAACTACATCGGAGCAATTGTCGTCTACTTTTACTAATGATGTTCCCAGAGGCACTATGGCATGGCATGCGTTGGGTAGAGTATTAATTACTATATTTGGCGCCCGTACGTCGAACCAGGGAGCCTCAATATCTCTTACATATATCACAGCAGCCTTTGTGCTGGTACTTTCGCATAATATCAAGCCGTTTTCGACATACTGAATAGACACATAATAGGCGGTATTATCGCTTAAAGGTGGCGTTTCGTAAAATTTGCCTATGTAGATAGTGTTGTCTGCGCCAGGTATTGCGGTTGCTTTGTCAGACGAAGCATACCATCTGAATATAGCGTCAGGCAGGGAGCTTTCAACATCTATCCGGGCAGTTTTTTCAGGACATAAATCCTGTGAATAAATAAGGCTCATCCTTTCAATGTCTGATATGTCTCTTATATCAACGTTTATTTGTCCTAAATCAGTTATACTTTCGCATTTGCCGGGGTCTGTCTGGGTTACGTAATATATTTGTATTTCCGGTCTGCTTGTATTTATTTGAATTTGAGGCGCTACCGATATTTTGTTTTTATTTCGGTCATACCATCTTAAACTTGAGCCATCGTTGGCTATTGCTCGTATATTTAGGTCTCTGACGTTCAGACACACTGTTGTATCGCGCTTAATGGGCGGGTTCGACAATTCAAGTATGCGCACGCTGGCAGTGGTTTTTTCGCTCTGGCACACCGTGCCGTCATTGTACCTTACCCTTTGCAGTACGTACCATTGTTGTAATGCTGACGTGTCGGGCGAGGTATTTGGCATAGGCGGACTTATTTCACGTTCCGGATTGTCAAATGCAAACCAGCTCGCTTGGTTTTGCTCAAAAATATACATTCGCCTTGCCGTACCGCCCTGACAATAAGTTGTGTCATTGGGCGTTGGCAACGCAGGGCGCGAGCGAACGCTCATAGCGAAGTCCATAGACGTTGCGGTTCCGCAACTGTTGCCAATGGTTAAGGTAATATTTGTGTTGTTATGTGAAATTAGCGCTCTATCGATAACCAAATCACGAACCTTGTTATCTACAACGTTGTTTTCGGAATCATGGACAGCGCCGGCGAACCTCCAAGTGAATGTGGTCAAATCGCGCCCGTTGGTTACAAGCAATTCCTCGACAAAAGATGCGCGATAAACGCTGTCAATACATGCCGACCTTGCTGAAATAACAGGAATATCGGGGGCTTTGTGAACATCTATGCTAATTGAATTGGAGTATTCGATACATTGGACATTATTTCTTGTTATGGTAACCATGCAACGGTATTCTCCCGGATTCCCCGAATTAGTCTGGGGCCAGCCGTTAGGAGTGTGATTATTAGTCCAGTCGCCCGTTGTTCTACGCTGCCACATGTAAACATAATTGGGGTTAACATTATTAACCGCCGGAGCCATTTCAATAGAAAATACATGTGAGTCATACTCACAAATACTGCCGTCTGCCGGAGCAATGGGATGCTCGCGGATAAAACCGACAAGTAATGTTGCCTCTTCTGAACTACAAACTAACGGAACCCCGCCGCCAATCGGAGTTGCAGTAACCTCACAACGATACCTTCCTTCTTCATTAGTAGTATATTCGCTATTAATTTCTCCACTAACATGTTCCCATTGCAACGTTATTGTGTTCCATTTTTCCCACTGGTATTCACAATTGAAAATATTAAGCGTAAAAACAGTAAATGTATGGGAGCGTACCTGATTATCTTTACAAATGATACCATCTCTGGGATGCATTAGAAATAAATCATCACAAGGGTCTTGCGCCAATAACATTGAACTGCTCAACCATGCAAACAGTAAAATGCACTGTTTCAACGTATAATCATATTTTCTTTGAACCGTCATCTTATATTTTCGATTACATTTATATACTTAATACGAAAAAAATATAAAAATGTTGCATTTCATACAGTTTTTTTTTATTTTTTTCAATCAAGTCATTTCCTCACCCTTCTCTTCACCGTCTGAATACATTCTCTGCGAAACACAATCACTGTTGTTCCTTTGTATTGCAATGCTTCGCTAAGCGTTGCAACATTTTCGGCATGGTGTTTTTTTAGTGGCGTTACCACTTTAAGTCTGTCTTCTTTCAGTCCAAGCCCTATGACTATTTTTTCAATCAACCCGAAAGCTGATGATGCCTGTCCGCCTGTCATGCCGGTTGTCATATTATCTGCTATAATAACTACTACCGGCGCATCTTCTATCAGAATATCCAATAGTCCCGTCATTCCCGAATGAGTGAATGTAGAATCGCCTATTACTGCAACCGACGGGAACAGACCCGCGTCTGCGGCGCCTTTTGCCATAGTAATAGCCGCGCCCATGTCTAAGCAAGTATTTATAGACAAATACGGAGGCAATGCGCCTAAGGTATAGCATCCGATGTCGGAAAATACCCGACCGGGGCTGTAGTCTTTCATCGCTTCGTTGAGCGCTATGAACATATCAATGTGTCCGCAACCTTTGCAAAAATTTGGAGGTCTGTTTACAACGACGTCGGGCATTTTAGCGCTGTTCGTTTGCTGTAGCCCGAGCGCTTTTGCAACAAGGTCGGGGTTTAGTTCTCCATCGCGCGGCACGGCGCCGTTCAAGCGTCCTGTTATTTCAAATGCCGGATTTGGAATCAGCCCTTTTAGTTGCTCTTCCACAAAAGGATAGCCATCTTCAAGAACCAATATCTTTTTGCATTTGGCGGTAATTTGCTCCACAAGGCTTGTTGGCACGGGGTATTGCGCAATTTTCAACACCGGATGCGGACAATTTCCGTCGGCAAAGTTTTCCATCAGGTAATTGAATGCTATTCCGCAGGCTATAACGCCAAGCGATGCATCTTGTCCGTCGATGAAGCTGTTGTAGCCCGACGCAAGCGCATCTTGCTTAATTGTTTCTTGCAGGCTTAGCAATTTTTTGTATCGTTGTCGTGCTATTGCCGGCAACAGCACGTATTGACGCGGGTCGGCAGGCATGCTAAGCTGATTTTGCTCTCTTTTTTCGCGAAGCGTAACAGCGGTACGCGAGTGAGCCATTCTTGTTGTGATACGGAGCAATACGGGTATGCCGAGTTTTTCCGACAGGTCGAATCCGTAGAAAATCATTTCATACGCTTCTTGCTGGTTGGTAGGTTCGAGTGTTGGCACCATGGCGAACTTTCCGTAATAACGGGAATCTTGTTCGTTTTGCGACGAGTGCATCGACGGGTCGTCGGCAACAAGTACTAACAATCCGCCGTTTGTGCCGGTTATAGCAGCATTTATAAACGCATCAGCCGCTACGTTTACTCCAACGTGTTTCATACACGCTATTGCGCGTTTTCCGCAGTACGCCATTCCTATGGCTGCCTCCATCGCTGTTTTTTCGTTCGCAGACCAGATAGCGTGAATACCTTTTTCTTTCGCTTCAGCCGATGCTTGAACGTACTCCATGATTTCGGTCGACGGGGTGCCGGGGTATGCATAGATGCCGGATATTCCCGCATCAATAGCAGCCTGAGCAATAATTCCGTCGCCCAGTAATAATTTTTTTTGCATGTTTACATTAAACTATATATAGTTTACGCTATTGCTCAATTACCTATGCACCATAGATGATTTGCAGAGCGTATAATCAACTGATTGCCGGCAACAGCCATTGATGCCCGACACATTTCTTCTATCTCGTTGGTAGCGATTATTTCTGCCGGTTTTTGAGGGTCGTCGGATGGTTTCAACACTGTTGTTGTTCCTCTTTCCGAGAGGACGTAAATTTTTCCGTCGGCATAAAGCGGTGACGGGTTCAATGCGCCTGTTCCCAATTGATGTTGCCAGAGTAATTTGCCGGTAGCCGCCTCTATACAGGAAAATGTACCGCGGTCGGTGCAAGTGTAGAGGAACGGCTTAACGTACAAGAAAGAAGCCATTAGCGGCGTTGCGCCCTCCGGATGTCTTTCTTCCCAGATGATATGGGTTTCCGTGCAGTCGCCTTGTCCGGTGGGAGATACTGCCCTAATTGGCGCGCCGCCCGTTGGAGCAGTGAAAATTAGTCCTTCTCCAATTGCGGGGGTAGGTACTGATGGTTCGCCACTGCTTGCAACAGTCCAGATAAGTCTGCCGTTTGTAGGGTCGAATCCTTGAATAGCGTCGCCCACAGCGTTGATAATCTGGTCTTTTCCGTCTACTTGCATTACAACGGGCGTAGAGTGCGCAATCCGCGTCATGCCTCTCATTGCACGCCAGCGCTCTCTACCGGTGTTCTTGTCGAGCGCCAGCAAGTATGACTTATCCCATGGCATTTGCCATCCAAGCCTTAACGGTTCTTCACGATTACTGTGATTCATAGGTAAAATCAACAGGTCGCCATACAGTATGGGCGAATTTCCCTTACCGTGCTGGGAATAAAAATCCAAATCGTTTATCCATTTGACGTTGCCGTTGAAATCCAATGCAACAAAACCGCCACCGCTGAAAACCGCATAAACGTTTACTCCATCGGTAACAGGCGTTGGCGTGGCATAAGAGTTCATCGGATGCCGTCTTTGGTTGGCTTCTTGCTTGAAGACCATATTGTTCCAGAGGATTTTGCCGGTTTTTTTATCAACGGCGATGACGTGGCAATTTTCGCCCTCTTCGGTTGTTGTTGTAAGGAAAATATGGTCGTTCCAAACAATTGGCGACGACCATCCCTCGCCTGGAATTTCTATTTTCCAAGCAATGTTTTCATCTACTCCCCAACTCACCGGAAGGTTGGTAGCCGTTGAAACTCCTTGCCCATTTGGACCCCTGAATTGAGTCCAGTTTTCCGGCTGTGTTTTTACCCCACAAGCCGTGATAAATGCGATAACGCAACAAAAACAAAGAAAAATTGTGTTTTTCATGAATGATTATATTTTTAATGATACTTATTTTGAGGGCAAAGATAGCGCTTTTTTTTCAATCTGCAAAAAAAATCAAAAAAAGTTGAAAAAAAAGTTGAAAATTTTGTTTTTTTATATTTTTGTTCTATTTTTGCATAATTTTTTTTCTAAAATAAATAATACAAATTAATAAAATATGAAAATGGATGTAAAAAAATGGCATGATAAATTTATTGAAGCGCTTGATAAAAAGTATCCCAAGAGGTCGCATTTGGTACAAGCGTTGAAGGACTTGCTGGGCATCGAACGTGAAGCAGTTTACAGGCGATTGCGCAACGAAGTCGTTTTTTCTACTCGTGAAATTATAGAAATTTCTATAGCGTGGAATATTTCCATAGATAGACTTATAGGCGTGAGTTCGGGACCGATTCCCTTCCACTTGCAACCTGTAAATTATATTGACCCTTCGGAACAAGAGTTGAATTTTCTGAGGCAAATCATAGAGTCTATTTATTCATTAAAAGATTTTCCGGATGTAGAGTTTATGGACGTTTGCAATAAATTGCCGCGTCAATTTATTGCCGGATATAAATACTTGAACCAATTTTATTTGTTCAAATGGAAATATCAGCAATCTAATGAAAAACAAACTGTTATGTATTCGCAGGTTAAAACCTCGGAAGCAAAGCTCAAATTGACTGCCGATTACTATCAAGCGATAAAAAATGTACCGCAATCGAATTTTATATTTGATTATATGCTTTTTGATTATTTAGCTAATGATATTCGGTATTTTAATGCAATCGGGATGATTACAAACGAAGAAAAAGAACTAATCAAAAATGATTTGTACAACTTGCTCGAATACTTGTCAATAGTTGCCACAAATGGTTGTTATCCCGAAACTCAAAATAAAGTAAATCTGTATATTTCTCGACTAAACGTTGATACAAATTACAGCTATTCTTGCACAAACCAGATGAAGATATGCTTCATTCATGTGTTCGACAAGTATGAAATACATACGTTCGACCCGGAAATGACGGAAAATTTTATAACTTGGATGCAGTTAAAGAAAAGAGCAGCTTTTCAGGTTACGGAAGTAGACAAAATAAGCAGTATTGAGTATTTTTCAAAACAGCGTCAATTGATAGAAAGTATTTGAATGAAGAGGTACTGGTGGAAGGTTACAGGTTTTATAGCGATTTTATTGCTTACCGCGTCCGGTTTTATCGGTTACCGGCTCTACGAGCGGATATACGACATTAACCTTTCTATATCCGGCGAGGAGGCATATTTTTTAATTATTCCCAGCGGCAGCAGTTTTGACGATGTTCTTTTGCTTCTCGAAGAAGCCGGACTGCAAAACGTTGAATCGTTCCGTTGGGTAGCCGGCAAAATGAACTATCCGGCAAGGATAAGAGCGGGACGCTACCGATTGAATAACGGTATCAGCAATATTGAATTAGTGCGTATGCTTCGTTCGGGGCGGCAAATTCCCGTAAATGTGACTTTCAATAATATCCGTGTCAGCGCGCAATTAGCCGGCGCAGTGGCTTCCTCAATAGAAGCCGATTCGGCAAGCATAATGGCTTTGCTTACAGACAGCGCGTTCCTGGCGGAACATTTCAATCACACCCCGCAAACAATACTTTCGTTGTGTATCCCAAATACATACGAGTTTGTATGGAACACTTCCGCAAAAGGTTTTTTAGACAGGATGGCAAGAGAATACGAGCGATTTTGGACGGAAAGCCGCCGCGAAAAAGCACGCGAAGCCAAACTGACGCCCTTGCAGGCAACCATTTTAGCGTCAATAGTTGAAGAAGAAACCAAACAAATAGACGAAAAACCGAGAGTAGCAGGCGTTTTCATAAACAGGCTGAACAGCGGCATGTTATTGCAAGCCGACCCAACCTTAAAATTTGCTGCGGGCGATTTCTCTATCAGGCGGGTGCTGGACATTCACAAGAAAATAGACTCGCCATACAATACCTACAAATACGTCGGTTTGCCGCCGGGACCTATATGTATCCCGTCAATTGCTTCTGTGGACGCGGTTCTGAACTACGAAAAGCACGATTATCTGTTTTTTTGTGCAAGAGAAGACTTTTCAGGCTATCACAATTTTGCGCGAACACTGCAACAGCACAACCGCAACGCACAAACATATCAGCGGGCTTTGAACAATTTGAGGATATTTAACTAAGGAACGCAATTAAATGAAAAAACAAACTTTCATTACCCAAAATCTTCGGCGCTACAAGCGCTATTACTTGTTGATAGCTCTGGCGGTGGCATTGGCAAATACCATCATTACCGGCAGTCTGTTTGTTGGCGATTCTGTTAGATATACGTTGGTTAGCCGCGTAGACGAACGATTAGGGAACGCCCTTACGCTGATAACATCGGGAACCGGATTTATGGACGAAGCCCTCGCCGATATGCCCGCATTGAAAGGCTCGGCTGCCACAGTTTTTTTTACCAACGGTTTTGTGTCTCATAGTTTGGCATTGCAGCCGGTTTCCGTGTGGGGCGTCGATAGCAGCATAGAATCGATTGCAGCGCAAGGATTTGTTGTCCCCGACGTCGGCGAAGTAGTTATTAACCGGAAAACAGCAAACGAACTTTCTTTGAACGCAGGCGACGACATCGTTGTACGGCTTCCAAGCGCAAGCATGATTCCTTCCGGTTCGCTGTTTGTGACCGATAATTATACGACAAGTCTGCGTTTGCGAATAAAAGCGATTGTAGACAGCAGACAATCAGGAAACCTAAATCTGCGAAATGAGCAATCGTTGCCCTTCAACCTGTTCATAAACAGACAGGAACTGCTATATGAAATGGATATGGAAGGAAAGTGCAATATAATAATGTTGAACCGCAACCTTTCCGATGATGAATTATCAAAATCATGGCTACCATCATTATCAGGAATAACTGTCGAAAACAGAGGCAGTTATCAGGAAGTTGTTTCAGAAGCCGTTTTCCTTGATAAAAATTTGGTTTCACGCTTAAATGAACGTTTTCCGAACACAAACCATTTGTTTTCATATTTAGTAAACGACATTTCCGCAACATCCAAACTTGAAACTTCTATCCCTTACTCCTTTGTAACCGCCATCGACCGTTTCGGAGGAATTGAACTGACCGGTAACGATATGATATTGTCCGATTATGCCGCTCTTCGTTTGAGCGCTTCCATTGGCGATACAGTAACGCTCGCCTTTTATGTATCTGCCGAATTGAAGGTTCTTTCTGAGGAAAAACGTCCGTTCGTAGTGAGGGATATTATGCCGTTGCAAGTTTTTCATGCCGATGGGCGATTAAGCGCCGAATTTCCCGGATTGTACGATGTAGACAACTGCGCCGACTGGGACAGCGACCTGCCCATCGAAATGGAGCGCATAACACAGGAAGACGAAGATTATTGGGATTTGTGGCGCACCACGCCCAAGGCGTTGATTGCATATTCGGAAGCCGCCTCCCTATGGAGTAATAATTATGGCGTGGCTACTGCCCTGCGTATTTCGAGCGACGAAGAGGTGGCGCTGTCAGAAATATTATCGTCCGCAGACGCCGGAATAACGCTTGTTTTGCCACGTGAAACGGGCTTGGCGGCAGCGCGCGGCGGAGTAGATTTTAAATCGCTATTTCTGTCGCTTGCATTCTTTGTGATTGCTGCTGCATTGTTATTAGCGACCATTCCGCTGGGAGGAATGATGCACGACCGACGTAAAGAATTACTGCTACTGCAAGCGTTAGGCTACACAACAAAACGTATTCATAAAATCTTAGTAAACGAACTTGCTATTATGACTGTTGTTGCAACACTGACGGGAATGATTACTGCCGTAATATACAACATATTAGTACTTTTTGCTCTGGGAAACATCTGGAAAGGGGCGGTACATACCGAAAACTTCATTGCAAGCATTGAGCCGGCATCGCTGATTATTGGCTCTATTATAAGTTTATCAATCTGTTTCGCTACTGTTTGGCTAAGCTTGCGACGAATACTAAAGATTAACGCCGTTCAAAATTCAAAATTCAAAATTAAATTCGTTGAAGGTAGCGCCCTTAGAAATTCAAAATTAAAAATTTGGCTACCCGTTTTCCTTTTAGTGTTAATGCATATTTTGATTTTTGCAAATTTTGCGTTTGCCCAATCGCCCGTATTGTACATGGCAACCGGCTTAATTGCCTTGCTGGCGTCCATAACAGGATATACCAACATTGTCAGTCGATGGGCTTCTAAACCTTTCAATAAAAAATCCATTGTTTACAAGAACCTGAAATATAGAATACGGAACGGGCTTGTTTCCGTTGCTGCTCTTACTTGCGGAGTGTTTGTCGTATTTTCGGTTGGGCTTAACCGCAAAAGTTTTTCCGATTCGTCAAGTCTGATGTCGGGAACAGGCGGTTTTACGCTCTGGGGCGAAAATTCCGTGCCGCTCTATCATTCGCTGTCTACTACCGAAGGACGCACACGATTCGGACTGTCGGGCTTGCCCGAAAAAACCGAAATAATACAGCTCTACCGTAATAGCGGCGACGATGCAAGCTGCCTGAACCTCAACAAAGCGCCGCAGCCAACAGTCATTGGAGTAGACGTCGAACGGCTTGCAAAAGCTTCATTTACTTTTGCCGAAACAAAAATTGACGTATGGTCGGAGCTTAAACAAAAACAAGGCGAGTTTTACCCCGTAATCGCCGACCAAACAGTGCTGCAATGGGGATTAATGAAATCGGTAGGCGACACAATAACTTACATTAACCGAAAAGGCGAACCAGTGATATTACAGTTTATAGGCGGATTGGATAATTCTATTTTTCAGGGCAACTTACTGATAGATAAAGAGTTTTTTGCTGAAATATGGGGCGAAGACGGCAGTGAACTAATGTTAGTCAAAACAACAGAATCATCAAAGCATGACGTAAAGCAAATGCTCTCGCATGCATTGGCAAACTACGGACTGCAACTTGAATTTTGCAACGAGCGTTTGAAAGAATTTAACAGCGTTATCGATTCGTACCTGACCATCTTCCTGATGTTAGGCGGATTGGGACTGCTGATAGGCTTGTTTGGCATGTTGCTTATCATCAAGCGGGGGCTATTGGACAGAGCAGGCGAGGTTTCAACGCTTTTGGCAATAGGTTTTAAGTTTGATACTATAAAAAAACAGTTGTTCAGAGAAAGCATGACGGTGCCGGTTTATGCTATTGCAGCCGGAACGATTGCGTCTCTGCTTGCAGTTACTTCAGCAATACCCGCCGTGAGCCTGTTTACGTGGATTACAATGCTGATAATCATAGTGTTATTGATTGCAATTGCATGGTTGTACGCGAAAATTAGCTTGAAATTCGAAAATAAACAATAAAAAAAATAAAAAATAAAAAATATATTTTTTTTTTGGAAAATCATATTTAAAAATTACTTTTGCAAAAATTTTTTGTCTAATAATATTTAATAAATTGAAAGTATATCATGAAAAAATTATTTTGTTTTTGTGCAATAATCCTGTTCACAGGAGTTGCTATGTTCTCTTGTTCGTCGGGACCAAAGGTAAGCCTGACGGAAGATGTTGAAA
>Ga0099364_10004740_pt1 | contig 20502 bp, 19 predicted proteins | sample TergutTh196P3_FD_73070 | JGI IMG/M metagenome (GOLD analysis project Ga0099364, IMG submission 73070) | Microcerotermes parvus P3 segment gut microbial communities from Pointe-Noire, Republic of the Congo - Th196 P3 | ecosystem: Host-associated > Arthropoda: Insects > Digestive system > Gut ... | reverse complement strand
AAAAGCGTGTCTCTGCGAAAGAGCGTCCGTTGGAAAACGACAAATTCACCATGCGGTTGTTCTTGATTCGTCTGGGTTTTGTCGGGTCGGAGTTTAAGGCGGCGCGGAAGATTCTGCTCAGGAATCTAACCGGCAACACGGCGTGGAAAAGTGGACAGCGACCGGAAAGAGTCACGTCGGATGAAGAGGGGGTGGATGAACCTTAGAAGCGGAAAACCGCTTCACAACCGGCTTGTTTCAAGCGAGCCGGTTACCCAGAATAATTTTGAAGGCTTGGCCCAGATAAGCTGGTCGAATAACTCTTGACGAAACTCTGTAACTGAGGCGCTGCTAATTTATCAATGTTAACAAGTAAAGGATTTAGTATGGAACAACAAAGTGAGTTAAAGAAAGCGTATGCCCAAATTGAGGTGCTACTGGCTGGATACGAAAAAAAAAAGAGCTTGCACAACGTAAAGTCATAGACAGTCTGTATTCTGTCAGAGGTGGAGTTGACGTCAAAGGATTTTTGGTCACAATCGAACAGCAGAAGTTGACTGAATCTAGTTTATCGCTCCGCATAGATGCGTGTTATTGTGCGCTCTACCTGATTAACGAGCAAATCGAGGAGAAGAAATGAGCAACGTAACTCTTCTCGGCACAACGACACTTCGACGCATGGTGAGTGCAATTTTTGACGAAAACGATACTCTCCACAATCGTTATACTTTCGGTGAATGCTTTGTAGCTTCGATTAGAGTCGAGCGAAACCCGAAGGTTGGCGACGAAGTTGTGTATGTTTACTACCACCGCAAAAGGAACGAAACCATCATGACAAATATCAAGGACGATTTTGTCGGTGCGATGGGCTCTTCCGCAGGTTTTGAGGGTAAGCTGAAAAAATCCGAATTTGCCGAGTAGCCATCAGTATAGTCAGTAATTGCGGTTCAAAACGAAACACAAACACTAAAATAAAAATAAAGCGGCAGCGCCAAAGGCACAGTTGTTTTAACAAGGGTTTTATCGGCATTAGCTTATCTGAGCCAAGCCTTTAATTATTAGCTTAATAGAGAAAGGAAATTAAATATATGAATAATAATCAAAAACAAGCGATACAGGAACTGCGTTCACGGGGGAATTCCTATTCGCAAATCGCGGATGAGGTGGGATTATCCGCGAATACAATTAAATCATTCTGCCATCGTTGCGATGTATCGAAGAATCTTTGCAAAAATTGCCGCAGGCCGCTTATCAGCATCGCGAAACACAAACCAAAAACATTTTGCAATGATGCTTGCCGTCAAATGTGGTGGCGGATGAACCGTAGTCAAATGAAGATGAACGCCGTGAAGCGTTATATCTGCGCCAATTGCAACCAACCTTTTGACGGCTACGGCAGTAGGAACCGAAAATACTGTTGCCGCGGCTGCTATATCGCGCACCGCTATGGTGTCCCGTAAAAACAAAAAACCTGTGCATAACCCTCCGCTCCGGTGGCTAAAAGACTTGCTTTCACTCGCCTTCAGAGCAATACTGTGTGATGACCGCGAGAGAGGCAAGTTAATAAAATATCGGAAAGGAGCAACAAATCCATGAGAACAATTTACAAGCAAGATGCGTTCCCCAAAATCCCGCGTCGGAAGCGGGCGGCCGCCTATGCTCGCGTGTCGTCCGGCAAAGATGCCATGAAGCACTCCCTATCCGCGCAAATCAGTTATTACAATAACCTGATAGGCAAGCGGATCGACTGGATTTTCGCGGGGGTCTACGCTGACGAGCCTGTCACCGGCACTAAAGACAACCGACCGGAGTTTAATCGCTTGTTGGCCGACTGCCGAGCCGGAAAGATTGACATGGTTATTACCAAATCGGTCACACGGTTCGCCAGAAACACCGTCACCACGCTGGAGTCAGTGCGAGAACTGAAACTTCTGGGTGTGGATGTTTATTTTGAAAATGAGAAAATCCACTCCATGAGCGGGGATGGCGAGTTAATGCTCAGTATCCTCGCCTCATACGCACAGGAAGAAAGCCGCACAGCCAGCGAAAATGTCAAGTGGAGGATTCGCAAAATGTTTCAGGAGGGGCGGCCTTATACTAGGCGAATGTTGGGATATCGGCTGCTGGACAGTACATATTATGTCGTACCGGGCGAAGCGGAAACAGTACGGAAAATTTTTATGGATTATCTCGGCGGCATGGGTGCGACAGCGATTGCGAAAAAACTGCAAAACGCCGGTGTTTCAGCGCCGGTTGGCGCAGTCTGGAGGCAGAACACCATAGCAAAAATCATCCGCAATGATGCATATACCGGCTCGATGACTTTGCAAAAGACTTTCATAAGCGACCATATAACCAAGAAGAAATGCATCAATCGCGGAGAACTGCCGATATACCGTGTGGAAAACAGCCATGAGGCTATCATCGATAAGACTGTCTTTGAGGCGGTACAGGCGGAAATCGAGCGGCGAGCGGCGAAGTACAACCCCAAACCGGCATCTGAAAGCTTTCCGTTTACCGGCTTGATTAAATGCGGACAATGCAATGCCCGGTTTATCCGCAAGCGTGCCGCCATCAAGACAAAATATGAAAAAGCCGTGTGGATTTGCCATACTTTCGACACTTTGGGCAAAGCCGCTTGCGGCAGTCAGAGAATCCCGGAAAGCATATTGTTGGCGAAAACAGCGGAGGCGTTGGGTTTGGAAGTCTTTGATGAATCAATATTTCGCATTCAAATCAAAGAAATCCGCGTTCCCGCATCTTACCGACTGTGCTTCGTTTTCAAAGACGGCCGCACTATTGAGACGGAATGGAAACATCAGTCCCGCCGCGAAAGCTGGACGCCGGAAATGAAGCAGACCGCCCGCGAACGACAATTGCGAATAAACGAAGAGAGGAGTAAACTCAATGACCAGCGCTAAACCAACAATTACAGTTATTCCCGCAAGCATCGGCATCAATGCGATGAATCCGCTTGTCGCGGTTCGTAAGCGCCGGGTGGCGGCTTATGCTCGCGTTTCGACTGACAGCGATGAGCAGCTTTCCAGCTACGAAGCACAGGTTGATTTTTACACCAAGCACATAAAGTCGAACCCGGAATGGGAGTTCGCCGGGGTTTACGCAGATGAAGCGGTCAGCGGTGTTATGACTAAAGGGCGCGACGACTTCAACCGTATGGTCGAAGACGCTCTGGACGGAAAAATCGATTTGATTATTACGAAATCAGTCCCCCGTTTTGCCCGGAACACGGTCGACAGCCTTGTTACAATCCGCAAACTGAAAGAAAAAGGCGTGGAAGTGTATTTCGAACTTGAGAACATATACACGCTGGATTCTAAAGGCGAATTGCTAATCACGATAATGAGTTCGCTGGCGCAGGACCAAAGCCGTACTATTTCCGAAAACGTGACTTGGGGACAGCGCAAACGCATGGCGGACGGCAAGGTAAATATGCCTTACAAACGCTTTTTGGGCTACGCTAAAGGCGAAGATGGTTTGCCGGAGATTGTGGAAACCGAAGCGGCGATTATACGGGAAATTTACGCGATGTTTCTCGGCGGTGGAACATACCGTGAAATCGCGGCACACTTGACTAAGCGAGGAGTACCCACTCCCGGCGGTAAGGCAGTGTGGAATGTCAGCACCGTCCGAAGTATACTTTCCAACGAGAAATACGCGGGTCAGGCTGTGCTTCAAAAAAAGTTCACGGTGGATTTTCTTACAAAGAAAACCAAAGTCAATGAAGGCGAAGTTCCGCAATACTTTGTGGAAAATTCACATCCCGCTATCATAACGCCCGCAACCTTTGAACTTGCGCAGGATGAAATCCGGCGGCGCATGGCAATCGGAAAACACTTAAGCGGTTCCGGTCCGTTTGCTTGCAAGGTAGTATGCGGCGACTGCGGCGGGTTCTTCGGCAGCAAGGTGTGGAATTCTAACAGCGAACACCGGCGGATGATTTGGCAATGCAACCAAAAATACCGAAACGAGGTCACTTGTCAAACCCCGCATCTAACGGAAGACACGCTAAATTCCGCGTTTGTTACGGCATTCAATCGGCTGCTGGAGAATAAAGAGCGGTATGTTGCGGAATATGCGGCAAAAGCCGCGGAATTAGCGGACACGGTTGTTTTTGATGAGCAAACCGCCCGTTTGGAAATGGAATGCGCGGAAATGGTGGCGCAAGCACAGGAGTCTATCAGGCAAAACGCCGCTAACGCGCAAGACCAAGAGTGGTTTGTTAAACAGCACGATGAGCTAGTGGCTCGGTATGATGCCGCCAAGTCGCGGATAGAAACTGCAAAACGCGAAAAATTGGAATGTGTCGCCCGAAAGGAAAAAATCCGAAGGGTTATGGCTGTTTTGCAAGACAGCACAAACCCTTTAATCGCGTTCGATGACCGCTTATGGCAAGAAACTGTCGAATCGATGATTATAGGGTCAGCGTCGGAGATTACGGTTGTTTTCAAGAGCGGCACCGAGATTCGGCTGGAGGGCGGCGCACATAGCAGGTAGGCTCGAACCTTGCAGCACCTTTTATAACGCTCACTTCGGTGGGCGTTTTTCTTGGCGCGATGGATAAGCGGGAATGTTAAATCGTTTATCACTGGTGCATCATCACACGATATATCAAAAAACCGCTATGGGTGATTTACAGAAAAAACCGAGCTGGTGCATCGGGGCATATCAAAGCCCCAAAACGCCCGAAATAGAACCCTCAAAGAGGCGTTCAGCGCCTTGCTTATGATCCGCAAACAGCGAAAAACCCCTATAAATAGGGGCTTTCCGGCGGTTTGAGTTTCTATCAAACCTGTTGTCTTAATATGGCGGAGAGGGCGGGATTCGAACCCGCGTGGGATTGCTCCCAAACTGATTTCGAGTCAGCCCCGTTATGACCACTTCGATACCTCTCCGTATTTATCTTCCCTTACTGTCCGCTATCTTCCACTTGGAAAATGGGCAGACATTGAGGGCAGACATAGCAAAGAACTTGGTTCTACTTTATCGTGAAAACCACCTATTGTCAAGGTTTTCCGGCATTCTTCAGTATTTAGGACGGGCGCATTTCGAGTCAGGCCCGTTATGACCACTTCGATACGCTTCCATTTCCGTGAGTATAACACAGTTCGGCGGAAAAATCAAGCCCAAAATCTCAGCAGTGAAAATTAACATGCAAGGATGACATTTTGTGATTGGGGTTGCCGCGCCTATTGCTATTCCTATACGGGGGTATGCTTATTTTGTAATCCAAGGAATTGGATTGCCTTGTTCCAATATTCCGGGGCCGAAAGGTGTTGTTTCTCCTGTTTCGGGATTGGTAGGTTGTTCAACATAAAACAAATAACCGCTTTGCCCGTATCTGCCGAGTTTGCTTTGGTCGTAACGTTCGCTATCCATGCAAATATTGACGGCTTTTACTGCAACCGCCACTTCTGGGCTTCCCTCGAAAAGTTCATGTTCCCATAGAAATTCACATTCGATATTCAAAAAACATTCTTTGATTCGCGGCGCATTGACCTTAGTTGCTTTCTCCGCTGTTAAGCCAGAAGCGGTGATTTCATCTGTTTCAAGCTGATTATTGCCAATCGTTTTAACACAGCGGTCATAAATGTCGTTTGAAGGGAAATTTAACACGCATACTTTCGTTTCTTTCAGCGATTGATACATATGTCCGCCTTTATTAACCTTTCCCATGATACAAATAAAGTTGTCGGTTCCGCTTCCCACAAAGCTAGACCAAGATTGCAGACAGGCGTTTTCTTTGCCATTTGATTTCCAACCTGTAACGAGAAATACTAGCGATGGAATGGCTGTTACAATATCATACCATGACAAGTTGCCGCAGGCTTCCATGTATTGCTCAAACGACACAGATGCACTTCCGCAAACCTTTGTGATATGCTCGGCAAATTTTTCGGGTATTTCATATAGCGGAATTTCCTTTTTCATGATGAATTTCTCCTTTTATTCTAACCATAACATATTAAACACGACAACAGTACGTCATGTTTGATAATATAAATACCGCGCGCTATGTCCGATATTAATTAAAGGGTTTGCTTTTAGACCTTTACCCGAAACTCTCCAGCAGCTCGACGAAAAACGGCAGACCCTCGCCGCCCTCGAGATAGGAGTAATGCCCGCTAATATCTTTTACTATCAGCGCAACCTGCGTGACCTTGTTTGTGTTAAGCACTCCCGCCATGATAATATCCTCCAGTTATTTATTATAGTGGGATTATTTTACCAGAGGGCACAGTTGTTGTCAATCCGCCGGCAAGGCGTAAAAAACGGGCAGACAAGGGGTTGCATAAAACGATGTGCCGAGGGCGTCACAAAAACGGTATGTCGGGGGGGGTAACAAAAACGGCGTGCCGAGGGCGTCACGCCCTACTTGACTTTTTCCGCCGCCGCTGATAGAATACCCTTGTAGGAAGTGATGTAACGGTGAAAAAGAGGACCGTATCCGCAAGTCTGCTGCTGTTTGCCGCGTTGCTCTGCTTTTCGGGCGCGGCGTTTTACTATAACGCCGTTCTGGGGGTTATCGAAGCCGCCGTTACCGTACTGCTGTACCTTGTGTATATCAGGGCACGTATTAAAAACCGGAGTAAGATAGCCAAATCTGTCTTATCGGTCTCTGCCCCACGCGTGTCCGGCCCCGCACCGAACGTGCTTGACGTTCCTTTGCCCGCCTGTGTGATAAGGCTTGAAGACGGTGAAATCTTATGGTCAAACCCGGCGTTTTCTTCCATTACACGGCGCAATACACCGCGGTTTGAGATAACCATTGACTCTCTGGCTCCCGATTTCTCTCTTAAGTGGCTTATGGAGGATAAGCAGGAGTGTCCCGCCGACATCACCCTTTTTGACAGAACATTCAGAATCGTCGGGACTCCGGCGCGCCGCGAGGACGGCACGCTTTCGGCGCTTTTATACTGGGTTGACGTTACGGAGCTGACACATCTGCGCGGCGAGATAAAGATGAAGCGTATGCTCTCGTGCGTCGTAACGCTTGACAACTATGACGAGGTGACAAAGGGTTTAAGTGAGAACCAGAAAGCCAACTTTTTCGCCGCGCTGGACGACCGCATTTACGAATACTTCCGCCCTATGGACGCCATATTTACCAAGTATGAGCGCGACCGTTATCTTATCATGTTCGAGGAGAGGTATCTGAAGGAATTTATCGACGATAAATTTTCCATTCTCGAAAAGGTAAAGGCGCTGACCGGCAGCTCGGGGCTGCCCGCTACACTTTCCGTAGGCTTGGGCACGGACGGCGAAAATCCCGCCGAAACCCTGTCCTTTGCGAATCTCGCCATGGACATGGCGCTCTCTCGCGGCGGCGATCAGGTAGTTGTTAAAAACAAGCTGCGCTATGAGTTTTTCGGCGGCAAATCCAAGGAGCTGGAAAAACGCACGAAGGTCAAATCCCGCGTTATGGCGGGCGCTTTGCGCGAGCTTATGTCCGGCGCGTCGCTTGTGCTGATTATGGGGCACAAGCAATCGGACATCGACTCAATCGGCGCGGCCTGCGGTCTGATGGCGATGGCGCGCAAGCTGGGCAAAAAGGCGTATATCGTAGCCGACACCGGCCATACCTCGGCGGCAAAGCTGATTGATAAGCTCTCCCAGACCCGCGAGTACAGCGGCGTGTTCATCGGCGCCCAGACGGCGCTGCTGGACGCCGACCGCGAAACGCTTCTGATAATTGCGGATACGTCGCGGCCCGAGCTGGTAGAAAGCCCCGAGCTTTTGCAGTCCGTACACCGTGTGGCGGTAATCGACCACCATAGGCGCGCCGAAACATATATAGACCACGCGGCGCTTACCTTCCACGAGCCGTATGCCTCATCCTCATGCGAGCTGGTGACTGAAATTTTACAGCATGTTATTGACCGCAGCGACCTGCTGCGCGTTGAGAGCGAGGGACTGCTCGCGGGTATCGCCATGGATACCAAAGGGTTCTCCATGCATACCGGCGTCAGGACGTTCGAGGCCGCCGCGTATCTGCGCGACGCGGGCGCGGACACCACAAATATCAAAAGAATGCTGCAAACGGATATGGAAAGCAACCTCGCGCGGCATAAGATCGTATCCCGCGCCGAGGTGATACGCGAACAGGTCGCCATCGCCGTAGCGGATATACCGGTGAGCCGCGTAACGGCGTCACAGGCCGCCGACGATCTGCTGTCTATCTCCGATGTTCAGGCGTCGTTCGTCATATCGCACCTAGAGGACGTTGAGGACTATGTGCATATCAGCGGGCGCTCGCTTGGCGATATAAACGTTCAGATAATCGCGGAAAAGCTGGGCGGCGGCGGACATCAGACGATAGCGGGCGCGCAGCTTAAAAACCTTGCGGTCGAGGAGTGCAGGGAGAGGTTGGTCATAGCCATAGACGATTACTATAACGAGAGGGGGTAACGGTTGCAGTATGCCCAAGATGATAGACGAGCAAAGCAAAGAAAAAGCATATGCTCTTTACGACAGCGGCGCGATAAAAGGGATTGAGGTTGGGACAGTAAAAGGATTGCGTCAAATACACAAATATTTATTCGACGGGCTTTTCGGTTTCGCTGGGGAAATCCGCGCGAAGAACATATCAAAAGGGTATTTCCGTTTTGCGAGCGCGTTGTATCTTATGGAAATCCTGCCGAAGATAGAGCAAATGCCGGAGAATAATTTTGAGGAAATTATCGCTAAATATGTGGAAATGAACGTCGCGCACCCTTTTCTGGAGGGCAACGGCAGAAGCGGGCGGATCTGGCTTGATTTGATGCTGAAGAAGAATTTGAAACAGTGTATACACTGGTCGAAGATAGGTAAAATTGCGTATTTTTCGGCGATGGAGCGCAGTCCCGTGAATGACCTTGAGATCAGAGAGCTATTGCGCTCCGCTTTGACCGGCAGAATAGACGACAGGGAAGTCTTTATGAAAGGTATAGACCGCTCTTATTACTATGAGGAGGAAGGAAACGACGGCGGAGAGGATTAGAGGGCGCGGTTTCCGGCGGGAGAGGTTGCGGGGGTTTGTCCGGTGAAGGCTCGTTGCGGATAATATATTTTACGGGGGAAATCGTGGAGCATTTAATTAAAACAGATAGGCTTGTATTAAAACCTTCATGCGAAGCCGATATAGCTTTTGTGCAAAAGCTGATTGCGAGGCCCGAAACATATTTTTATGATTCAGATATGCGGAAATCTCCTGATGATGTTTTTAAGGATTGTCGGTGGTATATAGAAAATGCAAAGCTTTTGCCTGATGAGGGCGGCATCCGCTGGATTGTACAACTTAATGCCGATAGTATTGGAGAGGTGCATGTCCAATGCAACTGGGAAAAGACCTTAGAGTGGGAATTTGGATACAATTTTCTAAAAGAGTTTTGGGGTAAAGGTTATGCAACAGAGGCATTAAAGGCGATTATCCCATATATATTTACATGTTTTAAGGTAAACCGTTTAGTAGCTTTTACTAACGCTAATAACAAAGAAAGCGTTGCTTTGTTAAAGCGTATCGGCATGTTTGAAGAAGCCCGGCTGCGTGAAGTGCGGATGTCTGATGGTATTTATTGTGACGAAATGGTTTATTCTTTGCTAAAACGCGAGTTCACACGGGGATAATAAGCGCTATCTGCATTATCCCGCAAATAACCGGCTATTTATATCACCGCTTTGCGGTTAGATGGAGGTCATATATGAAAGTTATTTTACAGGCCGACGTGAAGGCTCAGGGGAAAAAGGGCGACCTCATAAATGTCAGCGACGGATACGCCCGCAATTACCTGTTCCCGCGCAAGCTCGCCGTTCAGGCCACCGCCGGCGAGCTGAACGCGTTCAGCAGCCGCGAGGCCGCGAAGGCGCATAAGCTGGAGGCGGAAAAGGCCAACGCCGCAAAGCTGGCGTCAGTTATCAAAGAGGCGTCCGTCACCGTAAAGGCTAAAGGCGGCTCCGCCGGGCGGCTGTTCGGCTCGATCACCGGCAAGGAAATCTGCGACGCGCTGAAATCGCAGCACGGCATCGACATCGACAGACATAAGATTGTGCTGAATAACCCCATCCGTACATCCGGCCCGCATACCTGCCTTGTAAAGCTGGGGCATGATAATACCGCCGAACTGAGGGTAGAGGTAGAGGTGTCTTAATGGACATAAACCGCCAAACGCCGAGGAATATCGAGGCCGAGCAATCGGTCCTGGGTTCCATGCTCGTAGACGCGAGGTGTATACCCGATGTTATCACCGTTCTGCGTCCCGCCGACTTTTACGGCGACTTAAACCGGACCCTGTACGAAACCATATATAACATGTTTACACAAGGGCGCGGCATCGACGCCGTGACCCTTTTGGGCGAACTACAAATCGCCGGCCAATATTCCCCCGAAACCGCGTCGTATGTGAGCGGGCTTGTTGAGATAACCCCCACCGCCGCGCATGTCATGGCATACGCCGACATTGTCAGGGACAGGTCGTTGTTAAGGGCTTTGGGCGACACCGCCGCAGAAATCACGCAGATTGTGTCCGGCGGCGCGTCCGACGCCGAAACCGCGCTTGACGCCGCCGAGCAGAAGATATACGACATACGCCGCGGGCACGGCGGACGCGGCCTGACGCCGGTGTCGGTCGTTCTGGCCGACGCGTTCCGTTACCTTGACGAAATGGCCGAGCAGAACGGACGGCTTCCCGGGCTGACCACGGGCATAGGGCCGCTTGATAAAAAAATTGGCGGGCTTATAAACTCAAACCTTGTGCTGATGGCGGCGCGCCCGGGCATGGGAAAGACCAGCATCGCGCTGAATATCGCGCTGAACGCGGCGCGCGCCTCTAAAAAGGCCGTGGCGTTCTTCTCGCTTGAGATGTCCCTGCATCAGCTGGGGCTCAGGCTGCTCTCTTCGGAGGCGGCTATCGACTCCTCAACGATACTCAACGGCACGCTGAACGTTCAGGAGTGGCAGGCGGCCACACAGGCAAGCATAACGCTCTCGCGGATGCACATGATGTTCGGTGAAAACGCCGCCATCACCTCTACGGAGATGAAAGCCCTTTGCCGCCGCGTGCCCAATCTGGGGTTGGTTGTCATCGACTATCTCCAGCTTATGCAAGGCTCCAAACGCTCGGACAACCGCGTTCAGGAGGTGTCGGAAATATCGCGCTCACTGAAGATTATGGCTAAAGAACTGGATGTCCCCGTGCTGTGCCTGTCCCAGCTCTCCCGCGCGAACGAATCCCGCGCCGACAAGCGCCCGCAGCTTTCGGACCTGCGCGAGTCGGGCGCTATTGAGCAGGACGCGGACGTCGTTATGTTCCTTTACCGCGACGACTATTACCACGAGGACTCGCCCGAACGCGGCATAGCGGAGTGTATCGTCGCCAAAAACCGCCACGGCAGCACCGGCACGGTCAAGCTGCATTGGATGGGGCAGTACACATCGTTCTCCGCGATAGATACGATCCATGTTTGAGCAGTTGGTTCTCACGCGTGTGAGAGAGCTGATTCCGAGCGGGGTGCCCGTTCTGTGCGCCCTGTCCGGCGGCGCGGACTCCGTGGCGCTGACATTGGCGCTTTGCGCTCTGCGTAAAAAGGCGGAGATCGGCGGCGTTATATGCGCGCATTTCAATCACGGGCTCAGGGGCCGTGACTCCGACGCCGATCAGGAATTCTGCGCGCGCCTGTGCGATAAACTCGGCGTACCGCTGTATACCGGCAGGGCCGGTAATATCTCCGGCGGCGAGGCGGAGTACCGCCGCCTGCGCTATGATTTTTTGATAAAAACCGCGCTGGAGCAGGACACGTCACACATCGCCACCGCGCATACCGCCGATGACAACGCCGAAACACTGCTGCTAAACCTCACGCGCGGCACGGGCTTGGACGGCCTGAGCGGTATCCCCGCGATAAGGCGCACACGTTTGGGCGTTCATATCGTCCGCCCGATGCTTGACGTTTCACGAAGCGGCGTTTTGGAATATCTGAAAAAAGCCGGCCGCGGCTTCCGCGACGATAAATCCAACCATACCGGCGCGTACCGGCGTAACCGCATACGCCACAACGTAATCCCCGAGCTGAAAAAAGAAAACCCGAATCTTATTGAGGCGATGTCGCGCGCCGCAGGGCTGATTAAGCATGACAGGGAATATCTGGAGGAACAGGCGGCGCTGGCGCATGAAGAGATCACAGTTTCCGCGGGGACAATTTCGGTAAAAGGGCTTTTATCCCTGCATCCGTCGCTGTCCGGGCGCGTAATAAGACAGATATGCGAAAGCGCGATCGGCGGCCCGCTGGAACTGTCCGCAAGGCATATCGGCGCGGTGATGGCGCTCTGCGCGTCCGGCCCCTCCGCCGTTGCAAACCTCCCGCGCGGTCTGACGGCGCGGCGGATTTACGACTGTCTGCGCATTGAAAACACCTCTGAAAACAGCACGTTCGCGCCGGTGGAAATAGGCTTCGGGCAGACCGTTTCGCTGGACGGCACAGGTTTATGGGCGAGCTGGACAAAAAATCCAAAAAAAGTTAACAATTTAGTCTATTCTTTTTCGCTGAGTTCTGATACAATAGATTGCGGATTGACAATCAGACCGCGTTTAAGCGGTGATTCAATCCGTATCGCGGGGCGCGGCCATACAAAAACGCTGCGCCGGATGTTCATTGACGGGAAAATACCCAAGCATGAGCGTCCGCGCGTTCCCGTGCTGGCGGACGGCGGCGGAGCCGTCGCGGCGGGCGGGTTCGGTGTGGCCGAGCGGTGTTCGCCCAAAGCGGGCGACCCCGGGACAACTTTACAGATATACAGAGAGGACGGAACATGATTCATCGGGATTTTGAATCTCTGCTTTTTTCAGAGGAGCAGATTAAGACCCGTATCGCCGAACTGGCGCTGCAAATTGATATTGATTACAAGGGCAAGTCCCCGCTGCTTGTCGGGGTGCTTAAAGGTTCCTTTATCTTTATGGCCGATCTGATGCGCGCGCTGAAGGCGGACTGCACCGTTGATTTTCTGGCGGTTTCCTCATACGGCGCGAAGAGCGAAACCACCGGTCAGGTGCGTATGCTCAAGGACATCGATCAGGATATTGAGGGGCGCGATGTCTTGGTAATCGAGGATATACTGGACAGCGGTGTCACGCTGAATTATATTCTGGAGCTGCTGCGCGCGCGCAGGCCCGCGTCGATCAGGCTTTGTACGCTGCTGGACAAGCCGAGCAGGCGTCAGGTACAGGTCGATGTGCATTATATAGGCTTTGAGGTTCCCGACGCGTTTGTCGTCGGTTACGGGTTTGACTTTGACGAGAAATACCGCAACGTACCGTATATCGGTACGCTAAAACGATCAATATACGCGAGGTGAATATATTTTGAACCAGCAAAACAACAAAAAAAGCAGCGGGCTTAGGGATCTGGGCTTTTACATTATCGTGTTCATCGTACTGCTGTCCACGGTTTTGATACTTCTTCAGAACACCCGCCGCGATCCGGTTTCATACGCGGAGGTCATCCGCTATTTCGAGCAGGAAAGGGTTGCGAGGTTTTTCATAGCCGACGAAACGACGCTGGTGCTTACGCTGAGGAACTCCACGCCCAGCGAGGTTGAGCATAAGCTGTACAGTATAGATTACATGCGCGAGGACATAGGCGAGCTGATACTGGAGCAGGCGAGAAACCGTATCATCGAGGACTATAACTATATACCGCGTTATGTGCCGCCATGGTGGGTAACATTCCTGCCGTATATCTTTTTGTTCACGCTGCTTATCGTATTCTGGTACTTCATGTTCAACCGCGGCGGCGCGGGCGGCGGCGGAGGCATGGACCGCTCGATGAAGTTCGGGCGCGCGAGGACGCGGCTCGGCAGCGACGAGAAGAAGAAAATCACATTCGCCGACGTGGCGGGCGCGGAAGAGGAGAAGCAGGAGCTTCAGGAGATCGTCGATTTCCTCAAGGGTCCCGCGCGGTATATCGAAATCGGCGCCCGCATACCAAAGGGCGTGTTGCTCGTCGGCCCTCCGGGCACGGGCAAAACGCTGCTGGCAAAGGCTGTTTCAGGCGAAGCGGGCTGCCAGTTCCTGTCTATATCCGGCTCGGACTTCGTCGAGCTTTACGTCGGCGTTGGCGCGTCGCGCGTACGCGATTTGTTTGAACAGGCGAAAAAGCAATCCCCGTGCATAGTGTTCATCGACGAGATCGACGCGGTAGGCCGTCACCGCGGCGCCGGAATGGGCGGCGGACATGACGAGCGCGAACAGACGCTTAACCAGCTCTTGGTTGAAATGGACGGCTTCGGCAACAACGAGGGTATAATCATCCTCGCCGCCACAAACCGCCGCGATATACTCGACCCCGCGCTGCTGCGCCCCGGGCGCTTTGACCGCGAGGTATATGTCGGACGGCCCGATATAAAAGGCCGCGAGGCAATCCTTAACGTCCACAAGAAGAATAAAAAGCTGGACAAAGACGTAAATTTATCCAATATAGCCAAAACCACCGCGGGATTCACCGGCGCGGACTTGGAGAACCTGTTAAACGAGTCGGCGCTGCTGGCGGCGCGCCGCAAGCACCCCGTTATATTTAATGACGACGTCGCCGACGCCATGCTTAAAGTGATAGCCGGCCCCGAAAAGCGCAGCAAAGTAATCCCCCCGAAGGATTTGCGCATAACGGCCTATCACGAGGCGGGACACGCCGTCGCCAGCCGTTCGCTCGAAACACAGGACCCCGTCCATCACCTTACCATCATACCGCGCGGCATGGCGCTGGGTATGCTGATCAATCTCCCCGAGGAGGACAGAACCCATATGTCTAAAACAGAGATGTATGAGCGTATAGTGGTTTGTATGGGCGGACGCGTGGCCGAACAGCTTGTCATGGAAGACGTTACAAGCGGCGCGGCGAATGATATACAGCAGGCGACCGGCATCGCGCGCGACATGGTTACAAAATACGGCATGAGCGAGAACGTGGGCGCGATCAATTACGCAAACGAAAACGACGAGGTGTTCATCGGGCGTGATTACGGGCATACAAAGATTTACTCCGAACAGACCGCCTCGATGATCGACAACGAGATAAAGAGCATAGTTGACAAGGCGTATCAATACTGCACGGAGATTCTCAGCTCCAATATGCAAAAGCTGCACGATATTGCCGACTATCTGCTCCGGCATGAAACCATGGACGGCCCTGCTTTTGAGCATTATTTCACCACAGGCCAAATGCCTGAACACGCGACCCCCGGCGCATGACGGCGGAGCGCCCCGCAAGGAGAGTTTACCATATAGAAGGAGGGATCCCGTTATGATAAAGCGTTCATCCGGCATCGTTCTGCATATCTCGTCGCTGCCGAACCCTTACGGCATCGGCACTTTCGGCGACAGCGCATATCGGTTTATAGATTTCCTAAAGCAGTCGGGACAGGTCTACTGGCAAATACTGCCGCTGGTTCCGACGGGCTACGGCGATTCTCCGTATCAATCCTGTTCCGCGTCGGCGCTGAACCCGTACTTTATCGACTTGGATTATCTGCGCCGCGACGGTCTGCTTGAATTTGACCAGTACGCGTATGTCAATTACGGGCAGGACTTGGATTACGTTGATTACGGCGCCATTTACGCTTCGCGTTACCATGTGCTGCGCCGCGCGTTTGAAAACGGACGCGGAAAACTGACGGCGGAGCTGGCCGTGTTCAGGGACGAAAACGCGGACTGGCTGCCCGATTACGCGCTCTTCATGGCGGTGAAATCACATTTCGGGATGGTCGCCCTGTCCGAGTGGCCCGACGCCGATATACGCGCGCGCGATCCCAAGGCGATGAAGAAGTATTCCGAAACGCTTGCCGATGATGTTGAGTTTCAGGAGTTCATGCAGTACCTCTGCTTTAAGCAGTGGAACGCGCTCAGGAACTACGCGGCCGAAAACGGAATAAGAATCATCGGCGATATGCCGATCTACTGCGCCGAGGATTCCGCCGAGGTTTGGGCGCAGCCCGAGCTGTTCCTGCTTGAAAAGGACGGGACGCCGACTGTGGTGGCGGGCGTGCCGCCGGATTTGTACTCTGCGACGGGCCAGCTTTGGGGCAACCCGATCTATGACTGGGAATACCATGAAAAGACCGGATTCAAATGGTGGATAAGCCGTATTGAACACGCCAAAAGGTTCTATGACGTTTTGCGTATCGACCATTTCCGCGGCATCGAATCCTATTGGGAGGTGCCGTACGGCGAAAAGATTGCCACGAACGGCAAATGGCTGAAGGGCCCGGCCATGAGGTTTATAAACACCGTGTTCGGCGCCGTTTCCGGCCTTGACATTATCGCCGAGGATTTAGGCGAGCTTTCCGAGGATGTGCGCGTCTTTCTGAAAGAAACCGGCTTCCCCGGGATGAAGCTGCTGGTTGACGCGTTTGACCCCGGCAGCGAAAGCGACTTCCTGCCGCATAATATCATAGAGAATTGCGCCGCGTATACATCAACGCACGACTCGCCCTCGTTTATGGATTTCCTGTTTGGCAAGGCTTCGAGCGCGGTACGCGACTACGCCATAGATTATCTGCGTATGCGCCCCGACGAGGGGTATAACTGGGGCGCGGTCAAGGCGATTTGGGGCAGCCCCGCCGTGCTGGCAATGGCGCCCATGCAGGACATACTCGGGCTGGGCGCGGACGCGAGGATGAATATTCCCTCCACGCTCGGCGGCAAAAACTGGCAATGGCGCGTGAGAATGGACGCATTTAACAGCGATGTCGCCAATATACTGTATCGGGTCACAAAAACATATTGGAGATAACGGGGTATAATAATGACAGAAAAAAATCTTAAAACAGTAACCGGTATCGGTCTTTTGGCGGCGGTCGCCGTAACTCTGGTGTATCTGATCCGCTTCCCTATCTTCCCCTCGGCGCCGTTTCTTGAATACGACCCCGCCGATATACCTATTTTGATCGGCGCGCTGTTTTACGGCCCGCTGCCCGGGCTTGCGCTCACTTTCGTCGCCTGCCTGATCCAAGCCCTTACCGTCAGCGCTCAAAGCGGCATAGCGGGCTTTATTATGCACTTTTTTTCCACCGGCTCTATGGTGCTTATCGCGTCGGTGCTGTATAAAAGGAACCGCACCCTGAAGGGCGCGGTTATCGCCTTGGCGGTCGGCGCCCTGACGGCGACGGCGGTTATGGTGCCGCTTAATCTTATTGTTACGCCGTGGTTCTCGGGCGTGCCTGTCCGCGCGGTCGTGAATATGCTGATACCGGTGCTTATCCCGTTTAATCTCATAAAGTCGGTCGGCAACTGTTTGCTGACGTTTATACTGTATAAGCGCGTGGAGAGGATTTTGAAGTAAAAGATGAATTTTCCAACAAGAAACCTAACATTTGTTTTGATACTTACAATATTGATGACATTGACAGCTTGTGGTGGCGAAACATCAAACAACCCGCCAGTAAACAACGAAAACATAGGTAATATTGACAGGGTGGATAATCAAAATACGGGCGATAATCAAAATGCGGGCGACTCTCCTGTTGACGATGATATAAACCCCTATCTCTCAATTGTGGGTCGCCGTCTAAATCCCGATTCTGAAGAATATGTCTGGGACGAGGTATACTATACATACGACTTGATAACTAAGGAGCTTAATGAAATATGCGTCCTGCCGCATTTTTCAGGTTATACTTCAGGTGTGGTTTCGCTTAGAGAACACGCTGTATACTTCTCAATGAGAGAGTATGAAAATACAAACGACCGAATATGCAGATACGATATACTAAGCGGCGAAATAGGTTATATCGAAAATGAAAATCTGTCATACAATGACATGGTAATAATCGACCCGAATACTCTGTTGGTAATTGCTTTGACTCGTGAACATACCGTAACACCCGCGCTGTTTGATTTGGACAGCGGTCAGTTTACGTACATGGCGAGCCCAAACGGAGAACCCATAGACCTACACACATCGGGCGGACAGCTTTTGAATTATAATTACCTATTTGATAGCTTTTCTTGGGTATATTTCAAATTGATGGACAGATACTCGGACGGGTATACCAGTCACGAGGAAGCTATTGACTACAATTTTACGTTGGTATCATCGGCAGAATTGAAAAAGGTGAACGCTCTTTTCACAACGCGGTATATGGCGGAGCGTCAAGTGAAATTCTTGACGCAAATTTCCAAAGATGTAACTCTGGTGAAATTATATGACACGATATTTGACGAAACAATTTCGAGTTTTATCACTCAAGACATATATTACCGCCTTACGTTAGACGGTGAGAAATCTACGTTTGTTCAAATTGATAATCCATTCCCCTCGGCATCGGAAATAACGCAAGCCCTAACCTTTGACGGCGGGAAAACCTACTACTGCATCGGTTATTATTCCGCGAACGATACTCAATATAGCGAGTGCCTGTTTATTTATGATTGCGAAACCGACGAAATAACTCCTATATTATCGGAATACGACGGATTACTCAGCGTTGCTAATTTCCGCTCCGTAGGGTTATAATCACACTCTAACACACCCAGATTTTACCCCTGCTCCCAGTTATGCCAGACGTTCTGCACATCGTCGTTATCCTCCAGCATTTCAAGCAGCTTTTCCATCTTCTTAACGTCGCCGGGGTCGGTCAGTGTCGTGTAATTCTGCGGTACCATTTCGACTTCAGCGCTCATATAAGTATACCCTTTCGCCTCCAGCGTGTCGCGCACCTCTCCGAAGCTCTCCGGCGCGGTGAGTATCTCGTGCGCGCCGTCCTCGGAGCTGAAATCCTCGGCGCCGTATTCGAGCGCGTCCTCCAGCACCTTTTCCTCGTCGGGGAACGCTTCGCCGTCGATAACCAAAACGCCCTTTTTGTCAAAGCTCCACGATACGCAGCCGGTCGCGCCCAGATTGCCGCCGTATTTGTCGAAGTAATGGCGCATATCCGACGCGGTGCGGTTGCGGTTATCCGTCATCGTTTCAACGATGAGCGCAACGCCCGAAGGCCCGTAACCCTCGTATGAGATGCTCTCATAATTCGCGCCGCCGCCGCTTCCGGCGGCTTTTTCTATGACGCGCTTTATGTTGTCCTGCGGGACATTGCCCGCGCGCGCCTTTGCCACAACGTCTTTCAGGCGCGAGTTGTTGTTGATGTCCGGCCCGCCCTCGCGCACGGCGACGATAATCTCGCGCGAAAGTTTGGTGAACAGCTTGGCGCGCTGCGCGTCAGTCCTGCCCTTTTTGTGGGCTATGTTTTTCCATTTAGAATGTCCCGCCATATGATTTTATCCCTTTCTTCTGAGTTGTGGCCTACGGCTTGGAAACATAATATTCCCAGCTCTTGTCGCCATTAGAATCGTTTTGAAGATAATTTATATTATCGTCTTTTCCGCCAACCCAAGATAGACGATAATATTCACTCATCATGTCCGGAGCATCACTAGGCGGATTCGGATTCGGATACAGGGCATTATCGATTTGAATAAACGCACCATTCCACCTGTTCTTTTCGGCATCTGCGGTTGTTTCATATACATATTTGATTTGTCCATTGACTGCTGACCCATCCTCTAAGAAACTGATTACTTGATAGACCGCCGGATTCCCAGAGTGAGAGTGATCAAGGGCGTTAGAGTAATAAGGACTAATACAAACAATATAATCGTCGGTAGTCACATAGAAATACCCCTTGTCGCCCCTGTGACTTTCAAGCGGCGGTTCTACATTCGGCGGTGTGCCGTTGTCGGGGATGTTGTCGCCGCCGTTGCCGTTGCCGGGGTCGTTGTTGTCCGGCGTTGGGTTCGGCGTTGACGTGGATGTGTCGGGCGCTGACGGCGTTTCCGACGGCGGCGGCGTGTTGGTACTGCCGCCTGAATTGTTGTTGCCGCTATCAGAGCAAGCGGCTAACGCGAATACCATTATCAGCGCAATGGCGAGCGCGAAGATTTTTGTCGTTTTCATGATTTACATTACTCCCTACCTTTTATGATTGCGCGGGTTCTTTCTTGTGCTGATATTAGCTTACAAACTCATAACTGCCATGCCATAGCGTCCATGAACCTGTCCTCACCCCGTTGCGGGTTGTGCCTTCATAGCTGTCTTGGCCGGGGAGGATGCGGATTGTCACCGTCCCTGCTTCCCCGTCTTCCAGCAATCCGGCGTGTACCGCCGCCATGGCGATGGTGGAATCATCGGTATATATGTCACTGCCCCAAACTTGACCGGAGGTCGTGCCGACGACATAAAACTCATGGGTCGTGTCATTTTCGCCGCGCAAATGCTCGGCGTTGCCCGTATAGGCAGTTGGATCCGTGGCGCCCGGCGTGGGCGCGGCGACGCCGCTCGGCTCAGGGAGAAAATAAAGCATCCCCTCCGTGTCCCTTGCCCGGCTGATTATATCCGCTTTCCTTTCCATGGGGGGAGGCTCCGGCCAAGCGAAGGGCATACCATAAACGACGTTATCCACGACCGTAAACCCGCTAACATTATTCTCCGCATAGGCGGCGACCGCCTCGTTAGCAGCCTCATTGCTGGGGAATACTGTTTTATACA
>Ga0099364_10004739_pt1 | contig 20507 bp, 21 predicted proteins | sample TergutTh196P3_FD_73070 | JGI IMG/M metagenome (GOLD analysis project Ga0099364, IMG submission 73070) | Microcerotermes parvus P3 segment gut microbial communities from Pointe-Noire, Republic of the Congo - Th196 P3 | ecosystem: Host-associated > Arthropoda: Insects > Digestive system > Gut ... | reverse complement strand
TGAGGATTCGCCTTCACGCCACTGGGCGCTTTTGCCTGGGAAGGCGGCGAATCAAGACTTGCAAGCCCGGATACCGGCCCGAGGCGAACCGATGGAAGTGCCGCGAGGGGCGGCGCGCAGGTTCTCCTGGCCGGGGCGTTGCGCTGTAAAGCCCGCGCGGTATCTCCCTTTTTCGTTACCATGATTCCGGTTTGCGGGGACGCTGGCCGGATGGAGATTGCCATGCCTGTGCGCAAACTTTCGGCCCTGTGCTTGCCGATAGCCGTTCTTTTCTTGCCCCCCCTGCCCTCACTTGCTCAGGATTCGTCTGAAAATCATGAGCTTGCCCCCGTTGTCGTGACCGCCACAAGACAGGAAATGCGTGCCGACGAAGTGCTCACCGATGTCACCGTGATCGAGCGGGAAGAAATCGAACGTGTCGGCCAGGGTACGGTCATCGACCTCATTTCTCGCCAACCAGGCATACAGATCGTTCAGACCGGCGGGCCGGGAACGTCTACCAGTCTTTACCTACGCGGTACCCAGTCTTATCAGACGAAAGTCCTGATCGATGGGATTTCCATCAATTCCACCGATGGTTCCGGCTCGCCGCTACGTAATTTGCCGCTCTCCAGCGTGGAACGCATCGAGATCCTGCGCGGCCCAGCCTCCGCGCTCTACGGCGCGGATGCCCTGGGCGGCGTCATCAACATCATCACCCTGCCTGGACAACCCGGCCTGCGGGGAGAAGCTTTCGCGGGGTTCGGTAGCCACAACACGGGCAAATTGGGGGCCGGTATTTCCGGGGGCAATGAACATTGGCGCTTCCGGGTAGAAGGAAACCATTTCGAGACGAAAGGTATCTCTGCTCAACGCCCCGCCACGAACAAGGATGCCGACAAGGATGGCTACCGCAACACGGGAGGAGCGGTTTCACTCTCTTTCCTGCCAACGAAAAACCATGAATTCGGTGTGCGCTACCGGCAAAACGAGGGCGTGGCACATTTTGACAGCGGCATTAACCCGGCAGATGGTGATTATGACTTTCGCAACCGCTTCCGGGTCAGGCAATGGCAGATTTTCAGCAAGAACCGTTTTCTCCCCAATTGGACGAGCACCCTGCAATACGGCGGTTCCGAGGATTATCAGAAGAACTATTCCTGGGACAGTTGGGGTTCCCCGCCTGCGGAAGACATCTCTTTTTCCCATACCCGCAACAGTCAGGTTTCCTGGCAAAACGATATCGTTCTACCGCTCGGCAAGGCGATCCTGATGGTTGAACGTTCCACCCAGAAGATCAAGCCACATGGCGCGGCCTACCTGGACAAACCGGAAATCGACAATACCTCCGTGCTGGCCGGATGGACGGCGAATGCGGGCAAACACCGCTGGCGGATGAACGTCCGCCACGACGAGCATTCCAAATTCAAGGGAAAAACGACCTATGGCGCGTCTTACGGCTACCAGTTGCTGGATTCACTGCGGGCGCACGTAGGCTATGGCACTGCGTTCAGGGCTCCCAACGTCTATGAGCTGTTCGTGAGCTTGCCCTCATTTATGTTCCAGGGAAATCCCGATCTGAAACCGGAAGAGTCGAGAAACAGCGAAGTGGGACTGACCTGGGAACAGGGTGTGCACCAGGCTTCGGTTGTCTACTACCACAATCGCGTCAAGAACCTGATTTCCGGGACAGGAATGACCCCTTCCGGACTTTACACCTACGAAAACGTCGACAAGGCGCTTCTCAAAGGCGTCACGCTCGCTTACCAGGGAAAACTCGGCGCGTGGCGTCCTTTTGCCGTCTACGATTGGCTGAATGCAACCAATGAAATCACGCATCGGCGTTTGGCGCGTCGTGCCCGCCATAAGGCGACTCTCGGGTTGAACTATGTCTGGAACGATCTGGAAACGGGCGTTGAATGGGTCGTTGTGAGTCATCGCGATGACGGTTATTACCCTGATAAACTCGGCGGCTACGGACTCGCCAACCTCACTGCCCGTTACGCTATCAACAAGGACTTTTCCATCGAAGGGCGAATCGACAACCTTTTCGACAAGAAATACGAACATGCATATGGTTACAACACCATGGGCTTCAACGCTTTCGTTGGCCTGCGCTATTCGCCGCGTTGATTAACCAGTGAAAGGTTTTATCGCCCTCCTCGCCTTCCTGATCGCGCCGACGGCCTTTTCCCAGGCCCCGGCGCCTCAGCGCATCGTCTCGCTGGATTTATGCACGGACTGGATGCTGACCCTGCACGTCGAACAGGAACGCATTGCGGCGCTCTCCCCGATGCAGCGTGTCTCAATGTCCTTTCACCCCGCTCCCTGGATAAAAGACAAAGGTTCCTGGCCTTCCCACGACGGAAGTCCGGAGAGCATCGCGCTTTACAAACCCGATCTCATCCTGGTCGGGCAATACGCAGCCATCTCGCTGCATGGGCAATTGCGTCGCCTGGGTTTCCGGGTCGAAGTCCTGCCGCTGGCGACCACACTAGATGGGGTGCGTGACTACGAACGCCAATTCCTCTCTTACGTAGGATTGCCTCCCGAGCGTGCCAGCGATGTGCCCCCTGCCCGCCCGTCCGGCAAAAAACGTCTGCTGCTGCTCGGTGCGAACGCCATCGGAACCGGGCGCAACACCTTTGAAGATGCCATCCTGACCCGCTCCGGCTGGCGCAATTACCTGGCCGAAAACGGTCTCGTCCGGCTCGACCTCGAAAGAATAGCCCGCGATCCGCCGGATGCCGTGCTCTGGGCGGCCCCTTCGGGCGTGGCATTGGCAAACACCTTTGCCGAACATCCTCTCTGGCACTCGCTCACCCCCCCCCCTGCGCGTCTCGATACCGACTACTGGCGCTGGCAATGCCCCGGTCCCTGGAGTTGGGATCTCATACGGGAACTCGACGGCCTTGCGCGACAAACTGAAGAAAAACACGGGGCGCAAGCGCCATGATGTTTACCGAAAAAATCTCGCCGACGAGCGCCCTCCTCCTCCTGGTGCTGTTGGCTGCTTTCTTTCTGTCGCTGACCATCGGCTCCGCGCCCGTTCCCGTGCTGGCCGGACTGTTCGACTGGCTGACCGGCCAGTCGGGTATCAACGCCCTCGTCATGGGAGAAATTCGCCTGCCGCGTACCCTGCTCGCCCTCTGCGTAGGCGCGGCGCTGGGACTCTCCGGCGCGGCCCTGCAAGGGTTGTTGCGCAATCCCCTCGCCGATCCCAGCCTGACCGGCGCAAGTCAGGGCGCCGCCCTGGGAGCCGCCTCCGTCTTCTACTTTTCCCTCTTGCCGGGGTTGGGCGTCTTTGCCCCCCTGCTGGCTGGACTGATCGGAGCGGGGTTCGCGCTCATCCTCGTCCTCTGGCTCGCCGGGCCGGGACGGCCTGCACTGCTGCTGCTCGCGGGACTTGCCATTGCCTCCCTCTCCGGCGCGGCGCTTGCCGCCGTGCTCAACTTCGCCCCCAACCCCTTCGCCATGCAGGAACTCGTCTTCTGGCTGCTCGGCTCCGTTACGGAACGCGGCATGGCGCATCTCATCTTTCTCCTGCCTGCCCTCGTTATCGGCAGTGCCCTCATCTGGTGGCAACGCCCGCTGCTCGCCGCCCTTTCCCTCGGCGAACAGGTTGCCGCCAGCCTGGGACTGGACGTTCGGCTAGGATCTCGCATCATCGTTCTCGGAGCCGCGATTCTCGTCGGCGCTTCCGTTGCGACTGCCGGGAACATCGGTTTCGTCGGCCTCGTTGCCCCCCATTTGGCCAGACCGCTCGCGCAAAATCGTCCGGATCGCCTGCTCTGGCCCGCCGCCGCCCTTGGCGCTATGCTCGTGCTGGTCGCAGACATCATCGTCCGCCTCATGCCGCCGGGCCGCGAAATCCGCCTGGGCGTGCTCACCGCCCTCATCGGCGCGCCCCTTTTCATCCGACTCATCTGGAAAATGCGCAAAGAATGGCTCTGATCGAGGCACGCGACCTGACCCTCCCGAATCGCCTCTCGGGCGTCTCCCTTGCCCTTTCTCCCGGTGAGATGCTCGGCGTCATCGGCCCCAACGGCGCGGGCAAATCCTCCCTGCTCCAAAGTCTGGCCGGACTCCTGCCCGTCGAGGGCGAAATCCGCCTTGCAGGCATCCCCCTGCACAGCCTGACGAGCGTCGAACGGGCGCAACAAATCGGCTACCTGCCGCAATTCTGCGACAGCGCCTGGACGCTTGCCGTCGAAGAAATCGTCGCCCTGGGGCGGCTACCCTGGCGCGACCGCAATGAGGCGGCCATTCGAGAAGCCATGCAGGAGACCGGCATCGAGGCGATGGCGAAGAAAGAGATCGATCGCCTCTCCGGCGGCGAACAGGCGCGGGTCTGGCTCGCGCGGGTGTTGGCGGGCACGCCGCGTCTCATCCTCGCCGACGAACCCGCTGCCAGCCTCGATCTCTACTACCAGGCCAGGATCATGGACACCCTGCGGCAACACGCCTTTGGCCCGCGCGGGGTTATCCTTGCCATTCACGATCTCGCGCTGGCCGCCCGTTATTGCGATCGCTTCTGCCTGCTCAAACAGGGCCGCATCCACGCCTTCGGCACGCCCGAAACCGTCCTGACCGAGGCCGCTCTGTCGGAGGCTTTCGGCGTCCCCATCCACGTCGATCTGGCCCACTCGCCCCCCATCATCCTGCCCACCTGAACGAAACCATGAAACCCGGCAAAGACCTTTCCGAACTCTGTTACACCTACATCTACGACGCCTCGTGGCTTTGCGATTATGAAGTGTTGACCGATGAGATCTGCGCCCAACTCGGCATGGCACTTTCCGTCGCCGAGGCGGAAGCGGCCCTCGCCGATCTCGTCCCCGACCTCGACCGCCTCCAGGCGCTTGCCCTGCATGCAAACGGTTCCATCCGGGGCAAGCTTGCCGTCGTCGAAGCCGATCTCGACTGGCTCCACCTGCGTTACAACCACTTCCGGCAGGAAATCGAAGCCCGCGAGCCGGATCGCCTGAAAAGTTTCGTCCTCCCGCGCGGCACCCATCCCGTGCCGGAACTGCATCAGGTTCGATCTACCGCCAAGAATGCACTACGCTGCCTCGTGCGCGTGGAAAAGGAAGCTCATTGGGACATTCCGGCGGAAATTCCCCGCTTCCTCCACCTGCTGTGCAACTTCTGCTTTCTGCTCACCGTCCTCGTCAACCAGCGCCGGGGGGTTGTCGAACCTCGTTTCATCAGCAAGAGTTATCGACTCAAAACCCGAAATCAATAACAACGGGCTGTAAACGTTCGGTGAACTGCCAACTGTCAATTAATTCAACGAAAACCGGTGACACGGTGACGACCGAACAACTTGCGTGCTACAAAACCGGACAGATCATTTGCTACAAGTCCGGACAGATTACTTGTTCCCTACAGTCGGTAACAGTTTTCTTGACGGATGCGCGCATCCTGATTAGAATGCGCGCCTCTCATCCTCGATAGCTCAGTCGGTAGAGCGACGGACTGTTAATCCGCAGGTCCCTGGTTCGAGCCCAGGTCGGGGAGCCAAATACATGTTTCACCTAGTCTCACCCCATCCCAAAAAGCCAGACTCCACAAGGGTTCTGGCTTTTTTCTTGTCCAATCCAATCCCATCCTGCGTCATATGGGGGCATGGTCAGGGGCATACCTAACCTCGTAGCCGCGCTGGTAAGCAAAGCTCCTGGCGTGTGAAGCTATCATTACGCCTTCGACGGGATTTTTTTCCCCTTCCCGGCAAGGGGCATCATGAGCGGTATCATCGACTTTATCGCCCGCTGGAAGGCTTCCGGCGGTTCGGAACAGGCGAACTCCCAACTGTTTCTGGCGGAGTTGTGCGCTGTTTTGGGCTTGCCACAGCCAGACCCCGCCTGCCCCGTCAATGAAGAGAACACGTACTCCTTCGAGCGCAAAGTGTATGTGCCGCGCGGCGACGGCACGAATGAACTGAGGCGGCTTGACCTGTATTGCAAGGGCGCGTTTGTGTTGGAGGCCAAGCAGGGACAGGACGCAGCAGGGGCGGGTTTGAAACCCGCCCCTACACAACCCGATACGCACGAGGTAGCCGTAGGGGCGAAAAATTTTTCGCCCCTACCCTCCGATGTAACCACCTCCAGCGCCGTCAAGCGCGGAACCCGCCCGTGGGAAGACGCCATGCAGCGAGCCAAACGACAGGCGGAAAATTACATCCGCAGCCTGCCCGCCGCCGAAGGACGACCACCTTTCCTGATCGTCGCCGACGTGGGCTACTGCTTCGATCTGTACACGGAATTCACCTGTACCGGCGGCGTGTATCTGCACTTTCCGGATGCCCGGAACTACCGCATCCACTTGGAGGAACTCGAAAAGCCCGAAATCCGGGCTTTGTTCCAAGCCATCTGGTCTGACCCGCTCTCCCTCGATCCTTCTCGCCGCGCAGCCCGTGTCACCGAGGAAGTCGCCACCCACCTCGCCGCGTTGGCGCGGTTGCTGGAAGCCGACGGGCACGAGGCGGAAAAAGTCTCTCAATTCCTTATGCGCTGCATCTTCTCCATGTTTGCCGAAGATGTGAGCCTCATTCCGGCGGGAAGCTTCACGGACATTCTCCAGAAATCCATCCAGGAACCCGGCGGATACCGGCCTTATTTCAATGAACTATGGACGGCCATGAACAAGGGCGAGTTTTCCGTGCTCCTGGATAAAAAGCTGCTGCGCTTCAATGGCAACCTCTTCGCCAACCCGGAAGTGCTGCCCCTTGAGCACGAACACCTGGGGATTCTGCTCGAAGCCTCCCACGCCGACTGGCGAGAAGTGGAACCCGCCATTTTCGGGACGTTGCTCGAACGCGCGCTGAACCCCAAAGAACGTCACAAACTTGGCGCGCATTACACGCCCCGCGCTTACGTGGAAAGACTGGTCATTCCTACAGTGATGCAGCCTTTGCGGAAAGAATGGGACGACGTGCAAGCCACGGCAAGCCTGCTCTTCAATCAGGGCAAGGAGAAGGATGCCCAAAAGATCGTTGCCGGATTTCACGAACGGCTGCGCGGCATCCGAGTCCTTGACCCGGCGTGCGGCTCCGGCAACTTTTTATACGTCACGATGGAGCACATGAAACGGCTGGAAGGCGAGGTATTGCAAGCCTTGGGGAGCTACGGCGAAAAGCAAACCAGCCTTTTACAGATCGACCCGCATCAGTTTTTAGGGCTAGAGATCAACCCCCGCGCCGCGCATATCGCAGAGATGGTGCTGTGGATTGGGTTTTTGCAATGGCATTTCAGAACACAGGGCAACGTGAACCCGCCGGAGCCAGTGATTCGTAAGTTCGACAACATTCAGAATAAAGATGCGCTGATTGTCCATAAGGGCTGGAAATACGCTACCGATAAGGACGGCAAGCCCATTACCCGCTGGGACGGCGAGACCTACAAAACCGATCCCACCACCGGACGACAAGTGCCGGATGAAAAGGCGCGGGTGGTGGTTGAAGTCTACGAAGGCGTCACCGAGGCACAATGGCCGAAGGCAGATTTTATTGTGGGGAATCCGCCGTTTATTGGCGGAGGTATGAAGCGTGGCGTATTGGGGCATGGAATGTTTGACGCCCTGACGAGCACCTACAAAAAGTTGCCGGAATCCTGCGATTTCGTCATGTACTGGTGGCACAAGGCGGCGGAATTGGTGCGAACGGGCAAGGCGCGGCGTTTCGGTTTCATCACCACAAACAGTATCAATCAGGTTTTTAACCGCCGTGTGGTGGCGCTGCATCTAGAAGATAAGAAGCCGTTGCATCTAGCCTTTGCCATTCCAGACCATCCCTGGGTAGACGCTGCCGACGGCGCGGGGGTGCGTATTGCCATGACCGTGGGCGCTAAAGGCGCGGGCAGTGGCGTGCTGGCTTCCGTGCAGGAAGAGATCGAAACCGGCGGGCGAGAACGCTTTGTGAACTTGGCGGAAAAGCCCGGCACGATTCATGCGGATTTGCGGCAAGGCACGAACATTACACAGGCTATTGCACTCAACGCAAATGAAGCGTTATGCAGTCCGGGAGTGAAACTGCACGGTTCAGGTTTTATCGTGACCCCGTCGGAAGCCGAATTATTGGGCTTAGGGCGTATTGCAGGGCTGGAATGTTACATTCGCCAGTATCGCAATGGCCGAGACTTAGCCGACAAACCGCGTGGCGTGATGGTGATTGACCTCTTCGGACTCACGGCAGAAGAAGTACGGAAGCAATACCCAGAGGTGTATCAATGGGTGTATACGCGAGTGAAACCGGAACGGGATGCCAATAACAGAAGCAGTTACCGCGACAACTGGTGGATATTTGGAGAGCCACGGAAAGATTTACGCCCCGCCTTAGAAGGCTTATCCCGCTACATCTCCACCATTGAAACGTCCAAGCATCGGTTCTTTGTATTTCTGCCTGCTGAGGTGTTGCCGGATAACATGTTGGTAAATATCGCTTCTGCGGATGCTTTTCACCTTGGCGTCTTGTCCAGTCGTATCCATGTCTGCTGGACGCTGGCAAGCGGCGGCAGATTGGTAGACGGCCCTCGTTACACCAAATCCCGTTGTTTTGACCCCTTTCCGTTCCCCGACGCCACCCCCGAACAACAAGCCCGCATCCGCGATTTGGCCGAACAACTGGACGCGCACCGTAAGCAAGTCCTGCATTCCGACCTCACCATGACCGGCCTCTACAACGTGCTAGAAGCCCTACGCCAAGGCCGCCCCCTCACGGATAAAGAGAAGAGCCTTCACGAACAGAGCCTGGTTTCCGCCCTCCGCGCCCTGCACGACGAACTGGACGCCGCCGTATTCGACGCCTACGGCTGGCCAGTCGACCTCACCGATGAGGACATTCTTTCCCGCCTTGACACGTTGAACGCCGCCCGCGCGGAGGAAGAGAAGCAGGGTCACATCCGCTGGTTGCGCCCGGACTATCAAACCACGCCCAAGGCGGAACGCAAGACGATGACTCAGGAAGCGTTTGCTTTTGAGGATTCGGCGGAACCGGCGACCGCCAAGGCGAAAGCCACGCCCAAGCCCGCGTGGCCGTCTGAATTGCTAGAGCAAATCCAAGCGGTACGCGGCGCAGTAGACGCCTTGAGGGATACTGCCGCTGCCATCACTCCCGACGCCGTCGCAGCGCGTTTCACCCGCGCTCCGCGCGCCAGGGTGCAGGAGGTTTTGCAGGCGCTGGAGATGTTGGGGTTTGTGTAGAGATAATGGTGACGATATGCGCATCCCCGAGGATAGGGGCGAAAAATTTTCGCCCCTACGGCGATTGGGCCACGCGCCGTATCGCCTGAACATCGGCAGGCGTCACAACTTCCATTGCTTCCAGCAAAGAAAACCACGCCCTCTTGAAATGGCGCTTATATAATCCGGAAATACGAACCGTCGCCATGCGCGGCGTTTCCTGGACGATATGCGCGCCGCGCGGAGGAGAAGACATGAACCTTGAAAAAGTCATCTTCGGTTTCTTCATCCTGCTCGCCGCCACGCTCAATTTCGGGTTCATCATCGGCCCGATAGACGATCCCGCCGTGCATGATATTTACGAGCTGTTCGGCGCAATCGTCATCAGCATGATCGCCACCATGCTCAAGCTCGGCGATCGTACCCAGATCGGCGCGATCCACCTTGCCACCAGTCTGGTAGCCGACTTGCAGTTGATCGCCGCCGCAATGGTATGGGGTTACTCAACCCATATCGCCGGACACGACCCGCTTGCCCCGTCTGAAATGGCAAAAGTGGTTTCGCTGGCGAGCGGCGCGTTTCTCGCCAACGCGGTTTCGGTCACGATGATGGTTGCCGAAACCATGATGCAGCGACGCTGAAAAAGTGACCATGTCCCCGGCCACGCCCGTGGAGCGGCGTCAGAGTATCTTTCTGATGATCATCCGGCGACTGCGCGCGCCGCTGATTCTGCTCATCATCATCATCTCGATCTCGGTATTCGGTCTCACCCTGGCCCCCGGCCCGATCATCGACGGCCAGCCGACTCAAATAAGCTTTTTCTGGGCGCTCTACTTCATCAGCTACACGGCCACCACGATCGGCTTCGGCGAAATTCCCTACGCCTTCTCGGATCAGCAACGCCTCTGGATTCTGTTCTGCATCTACATGTCGGTCGTCGGCTGGGCCTATACCCTGGGAACCGTGTTCGCGCTACTGGCCGACCGCAACCTTCAACAGGCCATTGCCCTGATGCACTTCAGACGCAAGGTAGCCCACATGAGCGAGCAGTTTTACATCGTGTGCGGCTACGGCGAAACCGGACGACTGATCTGCGAGGCGCTCGACCGGCGAGGGTTCCGTATGGTCGTGGTCGAGATCAACGAGGCCCGCGCCGGTGAAGTCGACCTTTCCGACTACGACGCCGACGTGCCCGCGCTCGTTGCAGACGCAAGCAACCCGGACACCCTCCGGCAGGCCGGACTCGCGCACCCGAATTGCGCCGGAATCATCGCCTTCACCAACGACGACAACACCAACCTGGCCATTGCGATTGCCGCCAGACTGCTCTCCCCTCACCTGCCTGTCGTAGCCAGGGCCGAAACACGGGAAGTCGCCGCAAATATGGCCGCGTTCGGCACCGCCCACATCATCAATCCGTTCGACACATTCACCGAAAACATGACATTGGCATTACGCGCTCCGGCAGCATGGCATCTGCTCGGCTGGCTCACCGGCCTGCCCGGCACGTCCGTCAGTCGCCGACGCGAACCGCCGCGTGGAGCCTGGGTTCTGTGCGGATACAACCGTCTTGGCCGCTCGCTGACCGAGGCGCTGGATGTCAACAAGTCGCCCGTCACGATCATCGACCGCCAGCCCCAGGGCGACACCCCAATTCCCTCCTCCTGTTCCTGGGTGCAAGGCAACGCCTCCAGTCGCAACGCTCTTGAAGCTGCCGGAATACAAAAGGCAGTCGGTCTGGCGGTCTGTACCGAATCGGACATCAACAACCTGTCCATTGCCGTTACTGCGTGCGAACACAACAAGAATCTGTTTGTGCTCATGCGGCAGAGCCACGTTTCCAACCGCGCGTTGTTCGAGGCTTTCGCGTCCGATCTCGCCTTCATTCCGAACGAAATTACTGCCCATGAATGTCTGGCCATCCTCGGCACCCCTCTGCTGGCCCGTTTTCTCGCCGACATTTACAGGCGCGACGACGAAGAATGGTGCATCTGGCTGTTTCAGCGCATGACCCGCCGTCTGGGGGCAATGGTTCCTGAAATATGGAGCGAGCGCATCAACCTCTCGCGCGCGCCCGCCCTGCACAGGCGGCTGATGAACGGGGAGAACATCGTTCTCGACCAGCTTTTGCACTCACACGCCAACCGTTACGAATATCTCGCCTGCGAAGTGCTCTACATCGCGCGCGACAATGGCGACGAACTTCTCGTTCCCGCTGCCTCGACCCCGATTCTCCCAGGAGACGAAATCCTGCTGGCCGGTCGACCGGGTTCACATAGCGCCTTCGCTCTCAACATCAGCAACGACCATGCCCTCACCTACATCCTGACCGGAAGCGATACACAGAGCAGTTGGATTTGGAACAGGCTTGCATCCGCGCGGAAACAAACGCATCGTTCGCCGTGATGCGAGTCGCCGCGCCATGAATGGCGAGGATTGCGTCCGACACGTGTTCATCCATTCTGCGCTGAGAGTGCATCGCTCGCCCCCGAACCGGCAGCAGCGCGGCCCAGCGCATAGGTTGTGGTGAGCTTGCGAACCCCAACGTTAGGGAGAAAATATCCAAATGAGATGCAGGCGGGTGATGACTTGCCCGTTTGGGAACGCTGTTATGTTGGGGTTCGCGGTGGCTCACCCCAACCTATCCGCACTGGTCAGCTTGACTGAAGTCGTGCGCTATCCGCTGTGATACGGGCAAACACGTCGTCCCAATCTTCCTGGGTGATCTCCCTGTTTTTAAGCTTTTCGGCAACGGCTGCCATGTGCGTGTCCGTGGCCTTTCCGGCTTCCAGAAGATCTGCGAGCAGGTAAAGAGACTGGCTGGTTTTCTGGGTATTCGAGGCTTCACCGGAAAGACTCACTGCCAACCCGGCTGCGCGCAGTCCCACGATGGCCAGGGTATTGAAGTTTATAGTCATGGCGTCTCACCTCGCGCTTGTTTCACCGCCCGTATCATGTCCGCAATAACCATGGTGGCGTCATTGACAGCCATCTGCAACGCTTCCGCATTTTCCGCGTTCCCGGCGGCCTGCCAGGCATTACGCAGGTTGCGCACGCGCAGCATGACGGGCATCGCGGCAGCGTCGGCCTTTTTCATCGCCTCGACCGCCTCGCGCGGCGTATTGGGTTTTTCCGCCAAATCCGCTGCTTCCTTGACGAGTGCGGAGTAATGCTCGACCACCACATAGGCTTTCTCGTCGACGGTTTTCGCCTCCGAGTATGCATTTCGCGAGCCTTCACATCCTGTTACGGCGAGCGCGGCGCAAAGCAGCGCCAGCAGCATCCATGGAAATGGGTTTTGTATTTTGTCAGTCATTAACCTGATTCTCCTTGGTGGTGTGATAAGGAATGACAACAAAGGGAGATACAACCCCCCTCATGCAGCAGATTTGTTGCCAGATTCTCTTGTCAACAGTACCCGGCGTGCTCTGTTTTTACAAGCACGCCGTCGTTACTCCTTTATCTCTCAGCAAAAGCTCCAGCTCTTTTGGTTGATTGTCGGCCCCAAACAGGTAGGCGTCTGCAAGAGAAATTGTTTCGGGTTGGCGAGATTGATGACGTGAACTTCAGTCGTGTTGGATGCGCCCTTCCGGTTGATTGCATACAAATTCGGTATGCCTTCGTTGTTAGCGTCTTTCACGACGAAATTTCAGTTTTACCAAAAAGCATCAATGAATGTAAACCCCTTATATGAAGATCTGCGATTTACCTGTATTTTTCATGGGGCGACGAAAAAGAGGAATAACCAAATATCACCATAATATTCTTTTTGAATAATCGTTTTGAAAATGCACGGAAAACACTCAGAAAACACATTGGCTTATATTAATTGCATTCCATGAAAACATATGAATATCATTAAAAAATTTTATTATGCAACCCATATAAACCAGGAAGGCTCTGATTTATCTATAAATTTCAACGCTGATATTGTTTATTGCGTAAAAACCACTCGCCAAAATCAGGTCTTCTGACCCGCTTCAGCCCGACCGAGGCGATCAGCGATGGCTTGCCAGGCCGAACCGGAGGGAACTTCCTCGACAAGGATGACCTCCGCGCCCACGGCATCCAGCGCGCGCAGGTTGGCGTAAAGCTCGTGCGCGTAGGCTGCGGGTTCAGGCGCAGCGGCTTGCCAGTGGACGCTGGCATCGCGTAGCGTACAAGCGCCATGCGCAAGCACGGCAACCCGCCGTCCGGCACGAGCAAGGCGCGCGACTTCTTCGGCCAGCGCGTCGGACTTCACTCGCTGTAACGGTGTGAGCGGCGCGTAATGCGCCGCCAGCGACCCGGAAACACGCGGCATGTGCGCGGCAGCAGCAACCTCCGTTCCCTCTGCCGTCCTGCCGCGCACATGCGGCGAAACGCCGATCACGCGGGCAATCTCATCGGGGCCAATCACGCCGGGACGCAGAATTTCAGGCGCACCGCGCGAAAAATCGACAATCGTGGATTCAATGCCCACCGCGCAAGGCCCGCCGTCGAGAACCAGGGAAACCTTGTCGCCCAACTCCTCCCGCACATGCGCCGCCGTCGTGGGGCTGACACGCCCGAAACGGTTTGCCGACGGCGCGGCAACCCCGGCGGCTCCGGGCGCGCGGGCTGCCGCAAAGGCGGCGAGCACCTCCAGCGTGAGCGGATGCGCGGGCACACGCAAACCCACCGTGTCCTGTCCACCAGTCACGGCCAGGGGAACCCAGGGCTGTTTCTTCAGGATCAGGGTCAGTGGGCCGGGCCAGAACGCGGCGGCCAAATCCCATGCGGCTTGCGGGATGTCTTGCGCCCATTGCGCGAGCGAAGCCGCATCGGCAAGGTGCACGATCAACGGATGATCGGCAGGACGGCCCTTGGCCGCGAAAATACCGGCAACGGCAGCCGGATTGGTCGCATCCGCCCCGAGGCCGTAGACGGTCTCGGTCGGCAGCGCCACCAGTTCGCCGGCTTGCAGGTGTTCAACGGCTTTTTCGATGATCGACGCAGACATGAAGGATCGGATAATGTCAGAATTCAGCCTGAAATTTGGGTAGAAAATTTATCGGCTGCAATGCGGGATTGGGCCAAAAAAAATCATCGTGCCTTCCATTTTTGCTGAATTGCTTTCAGTTGAGTAATCGGCTCGACTCTCAGTACAGGCAGCCGTTCTTCGCCAGAATCATTTGCTTTGAGCAGAACAATGACACGGTCACCTTTCTTCAAATTGAATTCACGCCCGGAGCCACTAACCAAAGGCGACCTATTCGGTTGCGGCATACCCTGTGAATAGGTCAGCGAGATGGATTCATCAGATCCTACCGAACCGAACAGTGTCTTGAGCAATCGGGCGTCAAAATCTATATGAACGAAAAAACCCTTCTTCACCGGCTCGGAAACTGAATCAATCTCGACCATCAACACAGCCTCGGCTTCGTTTAGAACCTCATCCAGAGATCGATAATTAATCAGCACAGCGTTCGCCTGTCCGAAAAGGATAAGTGTAGTGGCTGCCACCAGAAAACTCAAGATTGTTTTTCGCATAGAAAACGGCCTAACGTTGAAGGTGCGGACAAGATAGAGGATGTAGATCTGGAGATTACTTCCACGTGCACTTACCGTCCCCGACCACAGCATAATCACCAGGGACATCGGAGAAGTCAACTATCCGACCGTTTCGATAGTCCTTGTACGTGAAACCATAAATAAGGGCGCCTTGAGTGATCGTTTTGTATTCTCCTGTGATTTTCCCGTCCACGACCTCAAGCCAAATTGACGTATACTCCCATGGTCTTCCTTCCATCGTTTCCACACCTTCATTCGATTTCAGAATCAGGTGAATCGGTTTCGACGAGTTTTTGTATTTAACATAGGACGTACTCCAATGCGCGGGTATAGCATCTTTATACCAGCCCCACTCCAAACGAATTGAGTTTTTAGGACCACCAGATAAGCAACGAAAACCCTCAAACTCTCGCTCATCTACCATGTCTGAAGGTGAAAAATAGCTCTGCAATTCCTGAATGCGATCTTCGATAACTTTGATTCGGCAAAAGTGGTAATGGTAAACCTCTCCCACTCGTCCCCATTCATCATTGCGTAAAAAATTGCAAGATTTTTCCTTATAGGCGTTCCATGCACGCTGCTCGGCCAGAAGATCGCTCTTTGTCTGGCCTTCAGCGCTTCTATAAAACGACTTCCAGACTTCATTCAGCTTGCGATCAGCGCGTACATGCCATTCGTAAGGACAAGCGTCTTTCGGGCCTACAGTGTTCGCACACTTGTCATAGAGCGCATCTGCCCATGCAGGGGGTGCAGCCAACGCTGCGAAGAGCAAACCAATCACAAATGCGAGAGTCTTCATTATCTGTCCGATCTCCAAGGCAAGTAGCGGTCGAAGGCCGTCCGCTTGAGCGCAAAGTCAGGCCGAGGTGATTGACGCGGGAATCAGTTCGGCAACATCATGATGCAACGCGGCGAGTCCGCGATCAAGCGTCACGAGTCGGCCACCGTGCTTGCGTGCAAGCGCGGCCAGGTAGGCGTCGGTGACCTGGCTGTGTCCAAGCACGCCTTTCCACTCGACATCCGCGTAGGCGAGATCGTCGGGCCAGAAACGGTGGCGCGAATCGGCGGCGAGCTTGCGCAATTCACACTGCGCGGCGGCTGTGCCGGAGTGACCTTCTATACGCACGATCCAGCGCGTCAGCGCGCCTTCGACGATAGGGCAAGTGGCGAATCCGTCGTTCAATGCGATGAACCAGTCGCGTACGATCGCGTGATGCACATGATCGGCGTCGAACAAGGCAATCAACACGTTGGCATCCAGCAGGCGCGCGCTCATGACGCCTCGCGTGCGCAAGGAGCATCATCGTCTTCGAGCGCCTTGACGTCGTCGAGCGTGACCGGTCGGCCGGAGCGAAACACGCCAAGGCCGGTCTGCGGATCAACCCGGTACACGGGTACGGCATCGGCAACGCGGTTGGCCGATTCCAGACCACGCCTGGCAAGATCCAGCAGCAATTTGCTGAAGCTCGTGCGTTGCGCACGCGCGAGGCTGGTGTACAGCGTATGTTCGCGCTCGGGGATGTCGATAGTCGTGCGCACGGGAACCTCCAGAAATAGCATCACAACACGGCCGCATCATGATGCTAATGCATCATGATGTCAACCACGGGAGCATGGTGCCAAGCGAAACTCTGATTTAGTGCGCAATATTAATCGCATAACGCCTCTGCGCAGCCGAATGGGATACAACAGCGAACCCTACCCTTGCCGAAGGGAAGCTCGCGCGGGTGCTTATTGTAGTGCCATGAGGCTCTATTCCGATCAAGTCAAAACTTTCACAGTAGATTATTCTTTAGGTTTTTTAAACAAAATTATTATTGCCACTATTGCTACCACAATTCCGAGCGCAATTAGTGCAATCAATGAGTTGGACATACCATCATTTGCACTCCTAAACTTCCCAATATCACCAAGCAGCTCAGCGGCTATTGGCTTTGTCTGACTAAACGCAGATGGAATGCACGTGAGAGTAGCAATCGCTACAAAAAGCAAATAATTTACTGTTTTCATATTATTACACTCCTGAGAGGTCAGAGATTACAAGGAAGGCGACTGTCGGGCGACCTTAATCGCCTATTCGCCTAGAGCCCGTTATGAGTTTAACATCACGAAGCAATCACCCTTGTTATCGACATTATTTGGAACAATTCGTCTAGCAGCGCCAATCAAATAAGGTGCTCCGTGTCTTGCGAGTAACACCTCAATGACGCCTATCCGTGATGGGCCGGCATCCTGCGGATCTGTAAGCCACAAACCGACAATCGCTCCGTTTTCATTCTTTACGAGTGAGTATTGGCCTTGTGAACTTGCACTGTTCACCGCACTCTTACCCTCATCATTACTGCTTGAGGTGGTTGTGTCCTGTTTTTTGCCGAACAAGTTGTTCAGGAAACTCATTTGAGTTCTCCTCGCCTGTGGCCTGCGATTGCGGGTGGCTGCCTAACTAGTTACACGGAAGCTTTTCTCTACTAAGTTCCAAAGGTGTGTTGTTACCATCCGTGATGTCGTAAGCGCTCAATCCAAGTGCGCATGATCTGAATGGACCATAACGGAACTGACCGCTAAAACTAGCACCTTTTGTGACAAACTCATAATCCCTGTCTTTTTCCGGCTTAAAATAGAACTCGAGAGCACAATTCCTTTTGCCGCTCGCCCAATTTATCTTTACCTTGATCTGCTGATCTGCCCTGACATACATTTCTCCCCAAGCTCGCGAAGGCATGCTGCCAAGCGTGCCACGCGGCATACCAAGCGACCTTTTCTCATATGGAGTGTTCAAATACACAAATACACCCTCGGAAAGGTCGGGACGATCACCACAAACGTTTTGGTCAACCCAAGACGTACCGAGCACAGCTCTTAATCGGGCTCTTTCACCATCTTTTGGTTCAGAAACAGGATCGCCAAGCATACTGGCACACCCGGACACAGTTATTGCACCTGCTAAAACAAATAAATACTTGAACATGATAACCTCCTGATTCGAGATGGTGAGAAGATATAGGGGTCAGACTGAGCTAACTCCTATTATTCGCGCTTTAGCATTTTCATTCTCCTTAACTGTGGCCTGCAATTGTCAGATCAGGTTACTTCTGTTGGTTTTCAGTGGAAAGTAATTGGAATTTCCTGTCCGTTCAACACATATTTAAAAGATATGCCTTGTCGGACTGCGTCAGGGAAATGATAATCCATCCTGTAAAGCGAATACTCGCTATTTGAAAAACTTTTATTCATTTTATATGTTTTTCCTTCCGAAGTTTTAATTACCCCTTTGTTCAAAACAGTTAATGCGGCTGTGCTTGCATTTTTGTCAAGCGTATAATGCAGAATCAAACTAAAACGTTTTTCTTCAGAGGAATAATCAACGCCTTCATATACGCACGCCCCACCCTTAAACTTGATGGTTGACTTCTCCTCTTTCTTTTCTACCGGTGCATTGTTTGATGCTTCGGGAAGATTATCAACAATAATATTGAGGATACCTGCCGTTAATTCGTAGCCATATGGAGACTCTGCACGAATGCCGATGTTTGCTATTTCCTTTCCAGCAGCGGTAATCTTGTCATAGTTGAAAAAAACAAAACTGGCACCCATCATAGACATATTTTTAGTACTCACTACATTTTGATTGTTTATCATAATCTTGTTATATGACAAAATTTTCTTCGTGCGAGCATCTACAATATCAAAAGAACCAGTTCCTTCATTGACATTTTCAATCTTCATCTCATGTTGCCCTTCATTGACGTTTTCAATCTTCATCTCATGTTGCGTTGTCGCTTGAATTTCACCCGTATTGCTACCGTTGTCACCACAGCCGGCCAACATCGCCAAGGTTAGCAAAACGCCAAACGTTTTCTGAATGGTTGGATGCATGAAACATTCTCCTGTGCTTGAGATGGTGGGTACAAGACAAGCTGTCTACGCCTAACGTGGGATAGAAGGCGCCCGCGTTCCGCCTAACGTTTATGCTGCCAGCAGACCAAGGCACAGCCTTGGTCTGCTCAACTACGCTTGAATCGGAAACGCCTTAGAAGGTGTAACGCATGCCGAGCATCACCTGATGCATTTGCAGGTCTTTGGTTTTGAAGTAGTCGTAACCACCCCCAGGCCCGTAGTAGACTTTCTTTGTCTCGCCCTTACCAAGCCACGCGAAACGGTAACCCAGATCAAGGCCGATCTGTTTCGTAATGGCATAGCTGACGCCACCGCTCAGGTTCCAGGCGAAATCGGTGGTGGATTTCCTGCCCCAGTTACCGCTTAAGCTATAGCCCCCCAAATCCGCCTGACCCTTGGCTTTCATATCTATAAAGGACTGCCCCAGTCCCAGTCCAACATACGGCGTAAAGGCGGAACTGTTATGAAAGTCGAAGTAGCCGTTCACAAAAAGGGTTTGGATGCCGATGGTGGCACTTCCGGTTACATCAACCCCCCATTCTTTGAACCTTTTTTTGCCCTTGACTTTTGCATCGCCAAACGCGGCGTATTCCAGTTCCGCGCGGACAGGGACACCCATGTGCTTGAAGTCATAGCCAACGGCAATGCCTCCGCCAAAGACGGTATCGCTGCCCACGTTGATTTTTTCACTATATCCTTCGTCTTCGACATATTTCAAGTCAAACCCATCGAGATAGCCGAAGCCCATCTTGGGGGCGACGTAAAGTCCCATCCCTTCGGCCTGGGCGAGGGAGGGGGCGCTGAGTAATGCAGCCAAGGCCAGTGGGCCGATAATCCGTTTCATGTCTTCTCTCCTGTAAAGGTGTGAGTTGCGGCAAAACCGCCTGAAACACTGCGATAAAGCTGATGCAGTGAAAATGCTAAAAAAAGAAAAACCCGCCAGATCGCAAGAAATGCGAGCGCAATAACGGGCAGGGTCGATGAGTATGGTTGTCCATAGGCTATACGGCAACTCGTCGGTTTTATCCGCGCGAGACATGGTTGAACAGACTTTCCCTAGCGGGGCTCCTTTCGCCACAGCGGCTTACTCCCATGCTGCGGTCGCAATGTCATACACCATTGCTGCCGCGCCTTTTTCGGTGACGAACCTGATTTTTTCCGCCTTGAAATCCTGGGGAGTCTTCAATTCTGAAACGATCAAATCAGCTCCTGCCGTAAGAGTCAAAGGATGCTCGGCATTTTTGGGCATGAGTAAAGACGACCCCGGCCAGGCTGTAGCACCACTTGCAAAGACAATATCGCCCTTAGAATTGGAAATCCTTGCACCGGCAAAGGCTTCTGTAGCGGCAACAAATTCGACAGAATAGAGTTTGGTTTCTTTCATCGCCGTGAATTCGACACTGTCAGGTTCGACTTTGGTTATGCTGAACACGCCATTGCTTGCTCTTTTGGCAAGAACGGGATTTTTCTGGGCATAGACGTTCAACGCCAGCAAAGCGATACTGACGGCGATAAGTGCAAGAAAGATGGTCTTTTTCATTGTGTATTCCTCTTGGTGGATGGTTTTAATTGATGGTGGAAATATCATCGCTGACGGAATCTCTCTGAAAAATCAACAGCGGCTTCTTCATCGAGCGATTGACGAGTCTAGAAACGTGCCCGAGTTGCATGATCTCTCTCCCGAGTCATTGGTTGATTGACGAATCAAACGTGAAACGCAAACAACCCCGTCCCTCTTTCGGGGGACGGGGTTGTTTGGAAGATGACAAAACCCCAAGCGCAGGGGACGACAACAGGTTATTAACGTGTGTGTGTGTGTGTGTGTGTGTGTGTGTGTGTGTGTGTGTGTGTGTGTGTAGAAAAAAGCGAGAGAGAGCGGCGCGCTACAGCGCGTGCGCTCCCTCGGCGCGCGGGAGCAACTT
>Ga0099364_10004738_pt1 | contig 20514 bp, 12 predicted proteins | sample TergutTh196P3_FD_73070 | JGI IMG/M metagenome (GOLD analysis project Ga0099364, IMG submission 73070) | Microcerotermes parvus P3 segment gut microbial communities from Pointe-Noire, Republic of the Congo - Th196 P3 | ecosystem: Host-associated > Arthropoda: Insects > Digestive system > Gut ... | reverse complement strand
TAAACTTTGAGATTAGAAAGATTGGGCAGTATATTTTGTGTAATCTTGTGTAACTTTGTATTTTTTAACTTTTTTTAAATTACTAAATATTATTCAAAAAAAAACAGCAAAAAACCTTGACAAAACAAATCTATTAGAAAATAGTCCATATATTATGAAAGCACTACCTATCATAACAATTCGTACGGGCGAAAAATATTTTGTCTCAACCACGATGTGCGGGCGAATAATTATTCGCCCCAACGACACGACACGACACGACACGACACGACACGACACGACACGACACGACACGACAATTATATAATAAATTCTAAAAAGTCAAGTAAATCAATAACGGGAGGAATTTTTTTTATGAGAAAAATTCTAATTTTGTTGGTTCTTACACTTACTGCCGGGCTTATAGCTTGCGGTGGCAGCGATAGTAAGGACAGGGTCTGGTACGTTGGGGGCGCATTAAGTCCGACCGGCGTAGTTGGATCAACATATTCGGGCTCAGTAGCAACTGCTACGCTCAATGGGGCTCAATCGGAGAATATCACATATACTCTTGTAGGTTCATTGCCTGAAGGTTTGAGCTTTTCAGCAGGAGCAATTAGTGGAACTCCTGCTGCCGGAACTCAGGGTACCCATGAGTTCGCAGTAACGGCAAGCGCATCGGGTTTTAAAACCACAGAGGCGCTTTGGACGATTGTAATCAATGTCCCGGCAACTCCGGTAATTACATATACCGGTGCAGCATTGCCTGGCGGAGGATATAATCAACCATATTCAGGCACAGTTGGAACTGCTTCAGTTGTGCCTGCCGGAACAATTACATATGCAGGTACAGGCTTGCCGGCCGGATTGGAACTAAATCCGCAAACCGGAGCAATTACGGGATCAACTTCAGCAACCGGCAGTTTTACAATTAGTGTAACTGCAAGTTCTACAGGCGCACAGTCTGTAACTGAAGATTGGACTTTAGACATAGCCGCTCCTGCGATTGTGTATAACGGCGGACAATTTAGTGCTACACAAGGTGCTTCGGTTACAGGATCTGTTGCGGGTGCTGTTGTAGTACTTAATGGATTTCCCGGGTATACAGCAACTGTTACATACGAAGGCAATAATGTGCCGGCTGGAGTTAGTGTAGGCGGAACTGGAGCAGTAAGCGGAACAGCTCCGACAACCGGAAACTACCAGTTTAGCGTAACTGCAAGTTCACCGGGAGCACAAGCTGTAAATAGAGATTGGACTCTAAATGTATTTGCACCTTCTACTCCGGCAATTATATATTCCGGCGGATCATTGGCAAATGGATTGTTTAATCAAGCAGGATATTCAGCAACTGTAGGAACCGCTTCAGGTCTTAACCTTGGAACGACGGCTATTACATATGCGGTGGCTTCAGGCAGCACATTGCCGGCCGGATTAAGTCTAAATGAAACAACCGGTGCAATTACAGGGCAGCCTGCAGCATCGGGCTCTTTTGGATTCAGCATAACTGCAAGCGCAGGATCTGCAACGCCTGTAACAGTGGGCTGGACTATAAGCATAACTGCTCCGGTAATTACATATGCTGCGTCTCAACAATTGGCGGATGGAGCGTTTAATCAACTGTATACAGCAGCAGAGAACACTGTAGGAACAGCTTCGGTTGCTCTTGCTGGGGTACCTGGTTATGCAGGTACTGTTGCGTATGCTTTAGTTGCAGGTCAAGGAGCACTTCCCGGCGGATTAAGTTTAAATGCAACAACAGGTGCAATAACAGGAACACCTAATGCAGCAGCAGCCGCTACCGGCAATTTTACATTTAGTATAAGTGCAACTTCAGCTGGAGCAACAAGTGTAACTGCAGTGTGGACTATAACTATAGCCTCTCCTGTGATTACCTATACAGCTTCATCATTGACAGCAACTGTAGGTACAGCATATTCGGGATCAGTAGGCGGAGCCACTGTTTCTTTAGAAGGATTCCCAACATATACAGCTGCTATTACATATTCGTTAGCTTCAGGCAGCGCAATGCCGGCAGGATTAGGTCTTGCAGCAACAGGCGATGTTTTTGGAACTCCTCTTACAGCAGGTGAATTTGAATTCAGTATAACTGCATCTTTCACAGGTGCACCAACTAATGTGCCTGTAACTAGAGAGTGGACTATGACAATAAGCGGAAGCAGTCTTCCAACTATGGATGGAACTGGTGAAACACTGCCTAGCGGAACAGTTGGTATAGTATATGGCGGAGCAACTGTACAATCATCTGGATCAGGAGACTATGTTGCTGCAGGATTACCTGCCGGATTAACAATGACAACTGGCGGAGTAATTAGCGGAACACCAACTGCAGCCGGGATGTATAGAACATTTACAGTAACAAGAGGAACAGGTGCAGGTGCAGTAGTGTCAACTTGGATGATTTCAATATATGATAAACCTGTAATTTTCTATGCAGCAAGCGGTACTTTAACAGCGGCGGCTGCCGGAGTAGAGATTACAAGAACAGTAGGAACTGCTGTTGGAACAACAGGTATTACATATGCAGTCAAAACGGCTGATTTAGAAGAGAATCAAGATGACTCATTGCCTGTTGGATTAACTCTAGCTTCAAATGGTTCTATAAGCGGAACAGCCGCAGCAGGAACAGAAAATGCTAATGTTAGATTGTGGAGATTTGTAATAATTGCAAGTGCGCCGAATGCCGAACCAAAAGAATCAGTTTGGACTATAACAATAAATGCACCGGTAGCTCCTCCGCTGCCTTCGCTTACATTTGAAGGAACAACACTGCCTTCTGGAGCAATACATGCAGAATATGCGGGTACTGTGATACCTGCAGCTACAGGTGCAGGTAATCCGGATATTACATATGCAATTACCTCAACAGGTGCAAATGCATTGTTCCCTGGATTAGAGTTTGATGCAGAAACCAGAGCAATTAGCGGAACGCCTACAGCAAGCGGAACTCGTAATATAGTAGTAACCGCAACTGCAGAAGATTTTGCTGCTACACCGGCAACATTCCCAATGACAATTGCGGCTGCCGGAGAATTAAATGTTATAACATATACCGGTTCAACATTGACTGCTTTAACTGTAGGAACAGCGATAGCAGAAGCCGGAGTAAGTTTGGCGACAGCAACTCTTGTAACAACCGGATTTGATACGCCTCCGGCTATTACGTATGCAGTAGCAACAGGTGCAAATAATGCATTGCCTGCCGGATTAACGTTGTCAACTGCCGGTATACTTAGCGGAACGCCGACTGCAGCTATGGCAGGTCATACATTTGTAGTTAATGCCTCAGCAACAGGCGTGCCGACAGTTAGTGCAACATTTACTGTAACAGTAAATGAAACAGGCTTGACTGCTCTTACATTTAGCGGTTCGTCTTTAACTGCAGGACTTTTCGGGAAAGCAGGTTATAGTGCAACTGTAAGTGCTACCGGAACAACAGGCATAACATATGCGCTTAGAGGCGGAAATTCATTGCCCGGCGGATTAGCGCTGAATGCAGCAACCGGAGCAATAACAGGAACGCCTACAGCAGCGGGAACATTTAATTTTGCTATAATTGCAAGTGCAGCAGATGCACAAAGTGTACAAGCAGCATTTTCTATTGTTGTAGCTCCTATAATGGTAAGTTATACATATGCTAATACCAGCTTGAGCAGTGCAACCGGTGCAGCCGATGCGATTCTAGTAGAAGAAGGAAATGTGGGAGTTGCTTATACAGGTGCAAATGTAGGCGGAGCTAGTTTTACTACCGTTGCAGCTGATATACCATTGGGTATGACAATTCAATATGCCCTTGCCACGGGAAGCACATTGCCTGCCGGATTAGCGTTAAATCCGCTTACCGGAGCAATAACCGGAAGTTTTAATGCACCTAGCGACGAGCGGATAATTACTATTAGAGTAAGTACAGCAGGAACAAATCAGCCTGAGCTTGAATTTACATTAGAAGAAATAGCGCTTGCTACATCGGGTCAAGCCGAGGCTGTTAATGAACCTATATTTGGTACAGATTTGCCGGATGGACAAGAAGGAGCAGTTTATTCGTCATCGGTAAGAAATCTAAATGAAGGAAGGGGTGTACATACAGGCGGTCTTCATGGAGTAGGATTTACATATACACTTGACCTTCAAGCAGGCGAAACATTCCCTGATGGATTATATTTAAGACCTCATGGTGAAATTGAAGGAATACCTGCATTAGGAAGTGCTGATAGTTATGAATTTACTGTATCGGCAACTGCACCTACTCTTGACGGAGCAGTTGTAGAAACATTTACTCTTGAAATAAATTCTGCACCTTCATTACCTCCAATAGCTAATGCATGTGATAATGAGTATGGATCAGGATTAAACAGTCTCTACTGTAATGAGGGCGACCTTGTTCAGCCTGATATAGTAATGGCACAAGATGTTGTTATAATGGACTTGGGAGCAGGCGGAGCCGCTGCCGGTCATAATAATATACAGCCGACTGTAGATAGACCTCTTGTAGTGAGAATCACAGGCGGAGACAGAGTAACAGATGAAAATTCACCTTATTATGGAGTGCCTGCAATTAGTGCTCTTAATCAAAAACCAATGCTTCAAGAGAAAGGAACTATTGTTGCATGGTGTGAAGATTCTAATCAATACTTTACTTTTAAAGATCTATCAGGTGATGGACAACTTGATATTTATGAGGACTGGAGACGAGATCCATTTACAAGAGCTATGGATTTAGCCCAAAGACTTACTCCTCAAATGTTGTCAGGAATGCTGTTTAACAACGGCGGTTCTATAAGCACTTTCCCATGGGCTCAAGTTACAGCTCAAAGTACACCTGTAAGAAGTTATGTAGAAACAGGTATTAGTTCATTTACTAGAGCTAATGTTAATCCGGTTAGCGGAACAGCGGCTAACGGCCAAGCAGATAGACAAACCATGAGAAATGGTATTCTTGCTAATAATGCCGACGGCCGGCAGCTCTTAGTTACCAATGGATGGCAGGCTGTAGTTGAGCAATTGCCTTGGGGAGTTCCTATTGCATTTGTTACCGACCCGGCAACAGGATGGGGAACAAATATGGATGGAACCGGATTCGGCAGAATACAAGGTGTTGCTACCAACAATTATCCATGGCAGCTTGGATACGGCGCTATAGGCTGTATGGACTATGCGTTTGAACATGGATTACTCCATGGATTAGAGTATAGACTAGGCGGACACGAGATAATTTATGGAGTAACTATAGATTCATCAAGCGGTCAAAAATGGTCACGTTTATACGATGGTTTCGGATCTGAGTATAAGATGATGGGCGAAATGGGTACTGCTTATTTTAGAGGCATGCAAAACATTAAACATGGACTCGAGGGTGTAGCCCTTACTATAGGTGTTATAAAACATGTTCCCGGCAGCGGTAATAATGCCGGCGGTATGGATTCACATCGTGTTTATGGCAGATGGCATACACAATATCCTGGTCATATAAATGATGCTGCTCCTATGACTATAGATAATCTACGAGACGGCAGAACAGCAGGCGGCAATGCAACTTGGCCGTATTATAAAGCCATGGTAGATGATGTTATAAGACAGGTACTCCAAAGAGCATATCCTCTTGGAATAATGCCTTGTTATGGAATATATGCCGATCAATTTCAACATACAACCTATACTGCATCAGGAGACAGCACAGGACCTTTAGGAACAAGAAGTTTCTCTGAGCCGGGTACAATAATAAGACCTAACTATGAGACCGGCGGTACTTATGACTATGATCTTATGATTAGACTTCTTAGAGAAGATATAGGCTGGGATGCAGGTATTTATACAGACTGGGGAGTAACCTTAGAGCAAGGTTATGGACTTATGACCGAGCAAATGAGAGCTCCATATCATCCTGTAAATAATCCTTATGGTACAGGTTTGGGTACTGCTTTTACTGCTGCCAATAGAAGCGATGCACTGGCAAATCGAGCTGCTTTAACAAAAACTCATGTAATGGGTCAAGCAACCTGGGATTGGTGGCTTGGTGCATACAATAGAGGATCTATATCTTTAGAATATCTCCAGTATGCAGGAGCAAAGCATCTTGAATGTATGATTAGATTAGGAATGTTAGAGAATCCTTATAAGAAGATGGAAGATTGGATCTATTCTCGTGAAGCTGGTGCTGCAGGTGGTGATGATGCCGGCAGAAGAGCTATAGTTCTTCTTAAAAATGATGACGGTGAAGCAGCAGTTCTTCCATTGAATGCAGCGCCCGGCGGTAATGTAAGAGATAAAATTATATTCTGGGACGGCGTAACTTCAAGAGGAAACGCTGCCGCTACAACAGGATTATTTACTCCTTATGGCGTACAAGCATCTAATATGGTTGCCGAAGCTGCTAGAAATACAGCCGATATTCAAATTATTCGTGTAACTGCTCGTCGTGCTCAATATGATGGTATGAACAGCGGTGGAGTTCCGGTTACATTTAATTGTCCGGTTTACCAGTATAATCGTTATTATCTTGGACATCAATCATGGTTAGACTATATGCAATTGGCTAAGAATGCTGTTCCGGGCGGAGTCGTTAGATGGGGTACTTATGGTACGAATCAGTCTTCGCTTGAAGCTTTTTCTAATGTTAATATTCCGGCTCAAGGCTTTAGTGAAACTACCAGATTGTCTGCTGCACTGCCGAATGCGTCTGTAAATTTACTATTTAATATTGGTTCTACTTATAGAGCTGCAAGCAGCCCTGCTCAAACAAGAGGACAGGCAACTAAGCTGTTTAATGCTATAGCTAATAAGAAAGAAGGTTCAAAGCTTATAGTAATTGTACATGGAACAAGACCATGGACTTTCGATTCAAGATTTACAGGTGAAGTTCTTTCAGGTGCCGATGCAGGTAAAGGTATTCAACCAATTGACCGCCCTGCCGGTTATCCTTCTCATATTAGAGAAGTTTCTACCATTAAGAGTATTGTAGGAAGACAGTGGACGAATGCTACTACTTACAATGGAACTAATCTATATGTTCCTGCTACGGATAATGCGAATCTGCCTGTAGCTGCTACCGATACCTTAACCGGTGCTATTACCGGCTTCCTCAAACCTACTAAATTGGTAGAGCTGATAGAAGTTGGAGGTTTCACAAGGATTACAGAGAATGACAATAAAATTCCAATTGGAAGAGTTCTATATGTAGATCCTGTTGCACTTGAAGCAGCGCTTAATGCAAATGATACTCTAAAGGATGATCCGGCTGAAATAGCAGCTCTTCGTTCGCTTAAATGGGTGGAGTTTAATCCCGGCAGAATGCTAACTACATGGCCTACAGTGGTAACCACCGGTGCCGTATTGGCTGAAACTCAGTTCATAGATAATCCTGTAGATTACATCGACGGTTTTCTAGCTGATTTTGGCGGATTGCCAGATGCAAGCCTTATATCTGCTCTGTTTGGAAGAAATGGAAGTGCTACAGCAGCTCCATTTGCTCCTAGGGGTACATTGCCGTTTGGAATGTATCATACAAATACCCAAGAAGAACATACATGGGAAGATATTCCTGATGATCTTCCAGGTGTAACGCATGTTGGTAAGCGTGGATATTTAGATTATCATGGTTTCTTGTTTGGTTACAGAGCCGGACTTACAAATCATCCAACTTTACCAAGTTCAGGTCCAGCTACAAGATGGGAAAGAGGTACAGCTTTAGGTCGTGATGGTATTACTCTTCCTAAGTGGAAATGGGCAGAGCCTACTTATCCTATGTATGACGGACTAACTACATGGAGAGACTAATATTCATGTGATTGACTATGATTTTATATGAATAGTTGATGAAAAACGAGGGGCGCCGAAAGGCGCCCCTTTTTTATTATGCTATGCAATAAGGGCAGGCGTAAAGCCTGTCAGTTGGGCGAATACTATTCGCCCCTACATTATCGTTTTAGATTTATAACTTCTTGAAGCATTTGATCAGAAGTTGTAATTGTTCTTGAATTGGCTTGAAAACCTCTTTGAGTAATAATCATATCTGTAAACTGATCAGACAAGTCAACATTTGACATTTCAAGAGAACCTGCTATTATTTTTCCCCTGCCTTGTTCACCTGCGGTTCCAATGTTGGCATTACCTGAGTTGTTTGAAAGTTCAAAAAGATTTTCGCCGGTAGCTGTAAGTCCACCCGGGTTAACAAATACCGATGTAGCAACTTGACCTATGGCTTGTCTTGTGCCATTAGAAAAAACACCTGTAATTATACCGCTATTATCTATATTAAAGGCTTCCATATATCCCATGCTGTAACCATCTTGCTCAACTGCCTTTGTGGTAGTTGGAGATGAGAACTGGGTTATGCCTCCAAGTATACCTGCTTGTGCAAGATTAAGATTTATGTTGCGGATATTTGGATCACCATCTATTCGGTATCTTGCAGTTACCGAAAGTTGACCTTGGTTTAACTCATCCGGAGTGTTGGCGTCTCCTACCGATATAAGTTTACCATCGGGGCTAAACCTTAAAGTCATTCTACTGCTTGGATTTGCTATATTACCTTCTCCGCCCATTCCTTGAACATCGAGCATAACCGGAACGCTTGCACCGCTAATTGCTGCAGATGCTGTCCACTGGTTAACATCGGTTTTCCACAATATCATGGTTAATCGGCGATTATTTCCTTGAGCATCGAAAACATCTATATTGGTAGTTATTCCGGCAGATGCTCTCATTCTACCGGTAGCATTTGGCGGAACAATATTAGTTCTCGAATCGAGATTACATTGATATATTATATTTTGAGTTTCACGAGCTTCGGTTTTTTGATAAATGGGAATAACAAGATCTTCTAACGAACCGCTGGGGTTCACAATCATTTCACCTTCAGGGTTTCTTGTTGCCATCCATCCTTGAACTCTTAAACCATTTGGGTTAACCAATGTACCCTCTCTGTCTAAGTTAAATGTACCTGCTCTTGTGTAATAATTTTTATCACCATCCGCAACTACAAAAAAACCGTCACCTGATAGGGCAAGGTCTGTTTGATTACCGGTAGTTTGCAGGCTGCCTTGTGTGAATAGCCGGTCTATAGATGCGATAGTCATACCCAAGCCCACTTGTTTAGGGTTAATACCCCCTCTTACTTCTTCAGGTTTGGCTGCTCCCGATATAGTTTGAGAAAGCATATCCTGAAAGGTTACCCTGCTTGTTTTAAATCCATAGGTGTTAACATTTGAGATATTGTTACCAACAACATCCATTCTAGTTTGATGATTTTTTAATCCTGAAACACCTGCAAAAAGAGATCGCATCATAACGGCATAACTCCTAATTTATTTTGTGATATTAATATCGAGATATTATTCATCTGCTTTAGCCAAATTAATATTATCTAAAATTTTTTCAATTTTTTCGGGTTGATGAATTGCCTTTACATTATCAAGTGATACTTCTCTATTGTTTACTTTTAGAAAAACTTGATTTTCGGCAAACACAACCGATTGAACTTCTCCGCTCATAATTTCTCCGGTTAACGGATTTACGGTATCAACATTTTTACCGAGAAAATTTGAGGCTTTAACTGCTTCATAACTTGAAAGAAGAGTTTGAACTTCTCTGTTTAAATTGGTCATTTGCTCAAGCGATGAAAATTGAGCCATTTGAGCAATAAACTCTCTATCTTCCATAGGTCTTGTAGGGTCTTGATGTTGAAGCTGAGTTATCAATAGTTTAAGAAAAGCATCTTTTCCTAAATTAGTTTTTTCTCCTTCAAAGTTTACCCCAATGCTTTTATTGGTTTCTGTTACTTGAGCTTTTGCTCGTGTAAACTCTACCGGTGACATGTGCATAAAATCCATGGTGTTCTCCTATATTATTAAATTTAACGAACCGTCGTGAAACGAAACTGAATTATATTCAACAACAGAGTTTACTTTTAAACCTGCATTGAGTACTCGCGCACTTTTCAGTTCAATGTCTTCTCTATTGTGTTGATTTTCACTTCTAACATTTACTTGAAAATCTCCTATTGCAACTCCGGTTTCTTCGAGTTGAGTTCTTATGTGTAAAAGATTTTCCATTAAAAGATTCTTGGCTTGTTCATTATCTACCAAAAATTTTCCTGTTACTACACCTTGCTTAAGCCCTATATTCATGTTTAAGCTGCCAAGCTCTTTGGGGTGAAGTCTAATTTCAAATGATGCATTTTTTGCATCTCTAATTTGAATTTTACCTCTTTCTATAATTGCATTAAGCTGTTCTTTAAATTCACGGCTTTGGTTAAAATTATTTTGAGCTTGACTTTGATTGTTTGAAGAGTTTTTACCTTCAAGGGTTGAAGTGTTTCTGTTATTTAGAATTGCAATATCTGACTTTTTATTTTCAGAAACATCTTTTTTTACGGTAACTTGTGTTTCTATATGGGCTTCTTTTGACAGCTCTACTTTATGCGTAGTAGGTTGAATTTCGATTTTAGTATCGGTTTTCTTATTTGAAATTTGTCTTTGGGATCTATCATTTTGAGCTAATTTTTTTTCGATGTCTTCAATAATTTGTTTTAGGTCAATTTTATCGGGTAAAGCGATAGATTCTTTATTAGATGCCAATTTAAGCTGATTGCTTAATGTTTCAACAAGCCGTGTAAGACCTTTTTTTGATTTTTCAGATAAATCTAATGCCTCAGGTGATGCTAAAAATTCTTTTATTGAAGCAATTATTTTTTCTGCTTCCATTGGCTGTATATTCTTTAAGTCTAAACCTGATAATAGTTCTTGTACTTTGAGCATATTATCTTCAGTTTTTATGGAAGATTTTTCGGTTTTAGTTTCTGCACTAATATTGATCAGGTTTGCATTTTCGATTTTTTTAGGGTTTAAATCGAGCAAGTTTGCTTTATCCGGCAAATCGGTATCTGCCTTTTTTTCGTCATCTTCTTGGTTTGAGTTTACTAATTCATGTATTACATTGAAAGCTTTTGCTTTTAATTGGGTTTCGTTTTCTGTTTCGTCACATTCTTCATCTTGCAATTGGTTTTCTTTTACAGCAAGATGTGATTCTTCATCATTGATGTGTTCTTTTTCGGCCTTGTTTTCGCTAATTTTTTCGTTAAGCAGTTCGTAAAAAGTTGAGTCTGTAGAAGTCTCTAAACTTTTGAAGTGTTCTATTGTTTCAGATTTGCTAATTTCTATCTGCTTAACTTTAATCAAGTCTATCATATAAATGAAAATCCTCTATAGTAGGTATCGTTAGATTTTAAATTTTCCAAAAGGAAATTTTTAAAAAAAGTTGTCTTTAAAGGGACATAATGGGAGGATGCTCTGACCCCATGCAGTTAAAGTGACATAATGGGGTAGGTGCTCTGACCCCATGCAGTTAAAGTGACATAATAGGGTAGGTGCTCTGACCCTAAAACAACTTCGCGACAACTTTGCAAAAAGTTGCTTCGCTACGACAAAGCAATCCACGACGTTTTTTGGCTTTATTTTAATGTACAATCATTTAAAAAGTGTCCTATCGCAGCTTATCGGGATTGGCGGAGTCTTCGCTTCGCAACTTTCTGCAAAGCTATCGCTTCGTAATAGTGTGGTGCTCTGACCCCATGCAGTTAAAGTGACATAATGTATGAGTTTTCTTACAGAAACCGTCATCCCCGCGTAGGCGGGGAACCATTGCTAGAGCAAATAATTATTGTATTACCATTATTGAATTGTTAAACTTGTATCCATGAAAAATAGCGGATGGGTTTATATTTTAGCAAGCAGCAAAATGGGAACTTTATATATTGGCTCGACTTCTGATTTGATTGGTCGTGTTTGGCAACACAAAAATAAGATAATAAAAGGTTTTACTGAAAAATATAATGTTAATAAATTGGTTTATTATGAATGGCATGATGACTTAAAAAACATGGTTAATCGTGAAAGACAAATTAAAAAATGGAATCGTAACTGGAAAGTTCGCATTATTATTGAAATGAATCCGGAATGGAGAGATTTATACGATGAGATTTGCAGTGGGTTCCCGCCTTCGCGGGAATGACGGTTTTGATAACAGAAATGACGATACAGAACAATATAGTAAACAAAATGAGGCAGATATGTGGGATTATTCTGATAAAGTGAAAGAGTTTTATATCAATCCTAAAAATGTAGGAAAAATTGAAGATGCCTCGGCTATTGCCGAAGTAGGGAGCATTGTCTGTGGAGATGCCCTTAAACTGTATCTAAAAATAGATGAAAACGATATAATTACAGATGCAAAATTTGAAACATTTGGATGTGGGAGCGCGATAGCATCCTCATCGGCATTAACAGAAATGATAAAGGGCAGAACCATTGCCGAAGCAGAAAAACTAACCAATCAAGATATAGCCGAATTCTTGGGAGGTCTTCCTGAAGAAAAAATGCACTGTTCGGTAATGGGATGCGAAGCATTAGATAAAGCTATCAAAATTTGGCAAGGTCAATCGATAGATAAACACGAAGATACCGATGGAGAAATAATTTGCCACTGCTTTGGAGTTACCGACAAGCTAATAAGAAAAGTAATAAGGGAAAATAAGTTAAAAGATGTAGACGAGGTAACTCATTACACAAAAGCCGGCGGAGCCTGCACCTCATGTGTTCACAAAATAGAAGATATCTTAAACGAAGAAATTCAAAATCTTTCTGTGCCTGAAGAAAAGCAATCTACAAAACCTATATCCAACATAAAAAGAATGCAATTAGTAGAAGAAACTCTTGCAACTGTAATTAGACCTGCACTTCAACAAGATGGGGGCGACATAGAATTGATAGACATAGACAACAAAAAAGTTTATGTAGCACTAAGAGGGTCTTGTTCGATGTGTGTAACATCGGGGGTTACCTTGAAAAATCTTGTAGAAGCCAAACTGCGTGAGTTTGTTGAACCCGATATTGAAGTTTTTGAGGTTAAGTGAATATGACAAAAGTCAATAAAGTTATCTATCTCGATAATAATGCAACCACCATGATTGATCCCGAGGTGCTTCATGAAATGATGCCATATATGAAAGAATATTATGGAAATCCATCAAGTATGCATGGTTTTGGCGGTAATGTAAAAAACTATGTGGAAGAAGCACGGCAAAAAATAGCAAAATTTCTGGGAGCCGATAACGATTACGAAATAGTGTTTACCGGCACAGGCACCGAAAGCAATAATACGGCAATACTTGGAGTGCTTGCTTATTATAAAGATAAAAAACATATAATAACCACAAGGGTAGAGCACCCGGCTGTTTTGTCGCTTTGCAAGAAACTCGAAAAAGATGGGTATAGGGTCACATATATTCCGGTAGATTCTGATGGAAATTTGGATATTGAATATCTTAAAGAATCGGTATGCCAAGATACTGCTATAGTTTCTGTTATGTATGCCAATAACGAAACAGGGGTAATTTTTCCTGTTGAAAAAATAGGAGACTTCTTAAAAGAAAAGGGTGTAGTGTTTCATGTGGATGCTGTGCAAGCTGCCGGCAAGATAGATATAGATGTAAACAAAATAAATTGTGATTTACTTTCAATGTCGGGTCATAAACTGCACGCTCCTAAGGGTATTGGTGTGCTGTATGTTAGAAGAGGCACAAGAATGAGACCTCTTCTTTATGGGGGACATCAAGAAAGAGGTCGCCGTCCGGGTACAGAAAATGTTTCTTCTATAATAGGATTGGGCAAAGCCTGTGAACTTGCTTCAAATTACCTAAAAGATTCCCAAAAAGGTTTTAAAGAAGTAAAACGTCTTAGAGATAAACTTGAAAACGAAATATTAAAAGCATTTCCTAATGTTAAACTCAATGGGAACAAAGACATGAGAGTTCCAAACACCACAAATATAGGATTTGAATTTATAGAGGGAGAAGCCATATTGCTTTATCTTGATCAGTATGGGATTGCTGCCTCATCGGGTTCGGCATGTTCATCGGGCTCATTAGAGCCTTCACATGTACTGCGAGCAATGGGAGTTCCCTTTACTTCGGCACATGGATCTATTAGATTTAGTTTAAGCAGGTTTACTGTAGAATCTGAAATAGATTTCGTACTCGAAACAATGCCAACAGTGATAAATCGCCTGCTTGAAATATCCCCTTATTGGGATAATGAGAAGAAGTGTGGTATTGTTCCAACTCAAAAATAAGAGTAACTTTTGTTTGCACGCGGATGACGCAGATTTAGGGTGATTTTCGCAAATTTTTTAATGGTTTTCTGTTTTGTTTGTGGGTTTTTTAGGGTATGCTCTGACCCCTATGTAAAAAAAACAACCCCATCTGCGTAAATCCTAAAAAATCTGCGTTTTCTGCGTGCTAAAACTGAAAACTATCAGAGGTCAGAGTAGTTGAAAACTGACCAATTTACCTCGAAGTGTCGTTAATAAGTCTACCTAGCGTTGTATCGTGAGCCTGAACAGTTTTTTGATTGGCTTCGTAAGCTCTTTGAACCTCAATCATATCCACCATTTCTCGCACTGTGCTTACATTTGATTTTTCAAGAAAACCTTGTCGCACTTTAAAATCAAATGCCTCGATAGGAGGTCCTGAAAATTCTGTATCAACGTAAAATGAATTACCTTCTTTTTTGATTTCTCTAATATATTCAAAATCTACAATTCTAAATCTATCTAAAACAATGGGTTCTTCCCATTCGTTTGCACTTTGTCTAACCATTGTGCGATGATCCCTTGGAATTTCGGCATTTATAGTTATTTCGCCTCGTTCATTTACAAGAAAATTATTGTGTTGTAACATAATGGGACCATTTTCTCCAAGCACCATCTCTCCTGTATGGGTCATCAATATTCCGTCTTGATTTATAGTAAATGCTCCGCTTCGAGTATATCTTTCACCTCTTTCTGTCATTACTACAAAAAATCCCCTGCCTTCGAGAGCTAAATCAAAATCGTTTTCTGTTCTTTGGAGGGCTCCCTGTGAAAACATGGTATATACTTCATTAACTTCGGCACCTGTACCAAGATTACCTACAATTGGCATGGTATCATAAGAGCCTGCAGGGGTTATGCCAAGTCCATTATCGTTTATTCTTCTTATAAGCATATCAGGAAACGCTTGAAAAATCGTGACATCTTTTTTGTATGCAGTTTTATCAACATTTGCAAGATTATTTGCTATGGTATCAAGTCGTGCTTGTTGGGCAATCATGCCCGATGCACCGGTATATATTCCTCTAAGCATAGGTCCTCCGTATAGTCTGTGTATCGGAGGGAATTTAGTTTTGGGTTAGGAAATTTTTTGGTTACAATTCCCCTTTTTCTCGTTTTACAGATGCCCCTAATAGAGAAAGTTTTTCAGGCAGTTTTTCGTATCCTCGATCAGAATGATAAATCCTTCTTATTTCAGTTTCACCTTTTGCAGCGAGTGAGGCAACTATGAGAGCTGCACCTGCGCGCAAATCAGACATCATTACCGGAGCCGAAGAAAGTGCTCTGACCCCTCGAATTATGGCGGTGTGTCCTTCAACGGTAATATCTGCACCCATACGCCTTAGCTCAGGTATATGAGTAAACCTGTTCTCAAAAATGGTTTCCGTAATGGTGCTTATTCCCGGAAGTATCGTGGCAAGAGCCATCATGGGAGCCTGCAAATCGGTTGGGAAACCCGGATACGGCTCTGTTCTTATTATGGTACCGCTTAATTTTGAAGATGTAGAAATGCTCACGGTGTCGGAGGTGGTTTTGATATTAAAGCCTATCTCTTTAAGCGTATTTGTTAAAGCCTCGATATGCTTGGGAACAACTTTTTTCAATTTGATATTTCCTTTTGTAATGGCACCTGCCAGCAAAAAAGTTCCTGCCTCTATGCGGTCGGGCATAATGGAATAAGAAACGGCTTTCAACTTTTTCACACCCTCGATTTCAATCTGATCGGTTCCAAGCCCGTGAATTTTAGCCCCCATTGCATTTAGAAAATTGCCAAGGTCTACTATATCGGGCTCCATTGCACAATTTTCAAGAACGGTTTGACCATCGGCCAATACGGCACCCATAATTAAATTTGCTGTTGCCCCAACCGATACCTTATTCATTTTATAGATGGCACCTTTGAGCTTTTTTGTTTTGGCGCGGATGGTTCCATGTTCGATAACTATCTTTGCCCCCATAGACTCAAACCCACAGAGGTGAATGTCAACCGGACGTTCTCCAATGGCACATCCCCCCGGTAGAGAAACATCGGCTTCGCCTGTTAAAGCCAACAAAGGACCCATAACATAAACCGAAGCTCTCATAGTTTTAACCAACTCATAGGGAATTTCATTGTTCTTTATGTTTTTAGCTGTTATTTTGAGAATATTTTTTACTTGGTCAAATTGAGTTTTAGCACCAAGGGCTTCGATAACTTTTATTATAGTTCTAATATCCATCAAGTTGGGAACATTGTGGAGAATAGTTTCCCCATCTGCCATTAGAGATGCAACTATTATGGGCAGTGCAGCATTCTTGGCTCCTGAGATTGTAACTTCTCCTGAGAGTTTTTTACCGCCATTTATTCTATATATGTCCAATTTCATACTCCTTGTTTTGGTTTTTTTTAAAGTTGCTCTGACCCCAGTATGCAAAAACTGCTCAAAGTTACCATTTTTGTAAGCATTAATTTTAACTTCCAGTCAGCTTGACTAAATTTGCTGAGCGGCTTTACACGATAGGAAGCAAGCGAAGCGAGTTTAGTCAAGCTGACTGTTGTATAAAGTGCTCTGACCCCAGTTTTCTATATGGACTTGTGATTTCAAGTGTTTTTTCTCTCCGGGTCAGAGCACCCTCAAAAAACAAACAATCACCATACTCGAAATATCCATATTGCTGACGTTTGCATGCAACAGTGACGAAAACAGAATCCCCTATCTACATCAAAACACATCCGAATACACAGAAAAGTAAACTTGATTCTCACCTGTTGAACCCAATCCACGAGCATATCCAATTGCCCCATTGATGTCAAGGTTATACCCAATGGTTATTCGCATATTGAGTTCTGCACCGCAAGAAAAATGAGGTTTGTTAATATCCGCCATATTATCCCAAACACTCCCTGCCTCTCCAAAAACATTAAACCAAATATCACGAAGCATTAAGGGCATTAGCCCGCTGCCCAAATCTTTTTGAAGAACAGGAAAACTATACTCAGCCGATGCAACACTTAAATTATTCCCCGCCATATTGGGGCTTGCAAAATAACCCCTCATACCATAAGCCTCTTCAATTTTTGAGTCTCCAAGAAACTCGCCGTCGGAGTATTTTCCCAAATAATAGGGCGATTCATTTTGAGGTCTATTAAAAATATTTGCACTTCTCATACCTAAGGCAAAAACATTGTTTGCAAAAAAACCGGGAAGGTATTCGGTATACCTTGCACGCATTTTTGTAAAATTATCAGATGAGCTTATAGATTTTTGAAAAAAATCCGAATATATCATAAACCTTCTGCCTCTCTCGGGACTTATCGAATACAAATACCTTTGAGCATCGCCATATTGCCAAAGGGTTCTAATGAATGATCTATTATTGGTAGTCGAAGTGAGAGTATCTAAAAAAAATCGATCGGTAGTTTTTTTATGATAAAAATATGAAAGCTGAAGATAATTGGTTTTATCTATTTTGAAAAAATAAAATAACATCGATAAGTATGCGGCTCTGTTTTTATCGCGTGTGAGAATATATCTATCATCAATAGCCCACGGAAAAATATCATCGCCAAGTATTATCGAGTTATCGATATAGCCAATGGTTATGGCAGGATATATCCCTGAATAGGTATACGATATAGAGGGCATAAGCCTTTGTTGTATAGTATAATATTCAAGTCTAATATCAAGCGAATGTTTTCTTAAAGCATCCACTGCAGTTGTTGAAAAACCTAAAAGAGTATCAAATTTGCCGGGGGATATTTCTGTTGCCTCAGCCCATATCGGTATAATTAACTTGGGAATTATCGATGGAAAAGGAGAATATCTTTTAGATTTAAGCAAGTTTTCTTTATCGGCACTGGTTTCGGTATCAACAGTATTCTCTGTAATTATTTCAAGTGAACTTATTCTTAAATCGTGCTGTGAATAAAATGTTTGGGGATAATCTATTAGTGCAATCAATCCGCCATTTTGAGAATAAGATGAGTAAACTATTTGTTGAGCATCGGCCGAAATATCAGGTGTAAATGCCCCGCCAATAAGATTAGTTATTCTATTAGCCTTGCCGGTACCTAATGCAAACTCACACAAATTGTAAACTCCATTAAAATCAGAAGTGAATATAATCTTCTCTCCATTTGGATGCCATGTTGCATCAAGCAAATTTGCAAAACCGGAAGATATGGTATAAGCCGACTTGCTTTCGATATCCATAATAACCAATTTAGATTTTAGAGAATTATTATCTTTCATTACAAATAAGGCTTTCGATTTATCGGGAGAAAATTTGCAATCAGATATTACCGCATCTTCTTTAACCAAAAGAGTAGACGCGTTTTTAAAACCAACATCTGATATGTTTAAAGAATAGGTAGTTTTATCTACGCTTATATACAATAATTGAGTACCCGATTTATCGATGTCCAATGATACAACTCGCAGTCCCTTGCTTAATCGCTTATATTTTTTATCAAAGCGATATACTTCATTATATTGATTATGATTCTTGAATATGGATATATCGGCAATATAGCATTCGTCCTCATTTGAAATAGCCATAGATATAGGATTATAAACTCTCGCTAAACGTGAATTTTTCAATTTATCTAAATCTACCGAATTGAGTTTTGAATACGTTCTTGGAGAGTATTCAATATAAAATACATTGTTTTGATTACCAAAGCGAGGCAATACAGAATTTGTTTCATGAGATGAAATTATTTTTTCACTTGTTAACTTTTCAGATTTTAGTTTTTCTATTAATTCAAGATTTTCTGTTTTTGTTTTAGCAGTCCATTCATCCCATAATGATAAAAAAGAACGCCCTGTTGCCTTTCTTGCATTATCGTTTACAAAATAGGGTATAGCAGAAGAGTTATAAAAAATAGTTTTTGACATTGTGCCATAGCCAAACTTGTAATCTATAAATTCAGCAAATCGTCCTCCATATATGTATGGAACCGAACCCTGTGGCCATTGACGTGGAAACACCGATGCGTGAGCTATACTTTTAAAGTTATCAAAATAGATGTCGTTTCTAATTATCATGTCAACATATGTGCTGTTGTTTCGACCCTCACCGCTTTGGGATTCTTGATATACAGGATGACCCTCGATTGACCATATTGGTTGAAAAATATTTGGAAACCATATTCTGCCCGGGAAATAACGAGTTAACGACATACAGCCGTGAACCATATCCAAATCAAGAGTATGTGTGTATTCATGTATAAAAAGCATTCTATAATAATCAGAGGTATTGCTCAATATACTGCCGGGCAGGGGCTTGGCAATATTAAGTATTATTAAATTGCTTGGAAAAGGAGTAGCCATTCCATTGGAATAATCGGTATTGTCGATTAGCACTATATCGGTTTTTCTTTTAGGTTTCCAGTTGATTTTTGTTATTAAATCTTGATGTACCTCTTCAACAATGTATTGCATTTCTTTTGCTTCTCGTTTAAGCCCTTTTCCAAAATGAATGTAAAAGTGTTCTGTTTCGATGGTTCTCCATTTTATTTTAGGATCGTATAGGGCAGATGAGAACAAAACAGATTGGGCACTCAAATTCGACAATGTTGAAAAAAGCACTGTGAGAGAAAAAATAGATATAGTTAAAAGTTTCAAAATCTGTGAAAATCCTTAAAATCTGCGTTGTTTGAGTGCTAATAAATCCTCTAAAATATAAAAAACCATTATACCATGCCAAATGAGGCATTTTTTGTCAATCATAATCTAAAAAAATGATTATTTTAAATAATTTTGAGGTCTAATTTATTTTGTATTGACAATTATTGTGCCAATTCATACAAGAGTACAAGAGATAATGATTCAAATATTTATAGAGGTAGTTTATGTCGAGGTCATTAGATAGTCTTAATAGAAAACAACCTGACGGATATCGTCTGGGTGGAAAAAGCTATAAAATAATGGTGGTAGAAGATAAGGATTTCATCAGAAAGCAAATAGTGCAAATTTTAGAATCCGAAGAGTACGAAATAGTTGGAGAGGCCAAAAACGGGCGGGAGGCTTTAGATCAGCTTGATAAATTATATGAAAAAAATAAGCCTATTGATCTTATAACATTAGATTTAGATATGCCTGTATTGGATGGATATGCCACCGTGTGCGAATTGCACAATCGAGAAAAAAAACCATTGTATGTTTTTATAAGTGAAGATACTTCAAAGGGAGTTATGCAAGATCTTGTAACAATGGGAATTGCCGATTTCATTCTAAAACCCATAGAAAGAAGGGTTTTACTTGAAAGAATTAAGGCTGTTTTAGTAAAACATAATGTCTGAGTGTTGGGTGTGGATATTGTGATAGAGAATGAGTTATATTAACTCATTCTCACATGCACCCCTCTACGGCTTAACTCTTTCTTTACTTC
>Ga0099364_10004737_pt1 | contig 20515 bp, 17 predicted proteins | sample TergutTh196P3_FD_73070 | JGI IMG/M metagenome (GOLD analysis project Ga0099364, IMG submission 73070) | Microcerotermes parvus P3 segment gut microbial communities from Pointe-Noire, Republic of the Congo - Th196 P3 | ecosystem: Host-associated > Arthropoda: Insects > Digestive system > Gut ... | reverse complement strand
GGGGAAAAAATTTTTTTTTAAAAACATTTCCCCCCCCCCCCCCCCGAATTATAAACGAATAATAAAATATAATTTTCTCGAATTTTTTCACGCAGAGACGCCAAGACGCAGAGAAAGGGAATTAAAAAAATCATTTCTTTTCTTCCCTTTGCGTGCGAACCAGTGGTTCGATGTGCGTGCTGAATTTGGAAATAAAAGCCTGTTTGGGCTGTAAAAATAAAAAAGGAGACTTTATATGAAAAACAAATTTTGGTTAATTATCGCAATCATCGCTCTTATCGGGTTCAGCACAACTGCCTGTGATCCAGGTGGGGATGATGAAGTAATTTATGAGTTGGGCGACAAAGGCCCTGGCGGTGGTATTATCTTCTATCGTGATCTCTCTGGCTTTACTGTACAAGGCCATGAATCATTTGGCAGCAGTTACACTGCCAAATACCTTGAAGCAGCGCCTGAAAACTCTGGAACTGATGTACTATGGTCAGATGATACAACACTGATAAATGGATTAACTACATGGTCTGGTATCGACGCTATGGTGGCTGGATTGCAGAGTTCAATAGGCAGCGGCAGAAGAGATACCAGAATTATTGTTGCATATTTAACAGGAAAAGAAACAGACAGTGCTGCTCAGCTAGCAGCCGCAGCTACATTTGGTGGTTATAATGATTGGTTTCTGCCCAGTCTTGGAGAATTAAACTTGCTTTATGAAAACAGAGATTATGTTGGAAATATGGGAATAAATGGGTACTGGTCTTCGTCGCAGGAAACTGATTTTCGAGCGTGGGGTTACATTTTCGGCCTTAGTGATCCGGTCTTCAGGGGCAGCAAGAGCCAAACGGACAATGTCCGCGCTATCAGAGCCTTTTAGGCTCTGGAGACGATAAGAATGGATTAATTGCCCAGCACTTAATTCTTAAGTTCTGGGCGGTAACCCCCGCTGAGCCTGAAGGGCGAGGTTCCCCTCCGGATTCCCGTACAGCGAATTATTTATAACTTCATTTCCGCTTGCTGTGATCGATAGAGATAATTGTATGTTTGACATATTGAGATAAGCTGTTCTGGTAATGTTAGACTGAAACAGCAATTTTTTCCCGTACCATTTCGCTGATGATTTGTGCTGGTGTTTTATTAGCTGCTGCCGCCTTTGTGTTCAGATAATCTGCAGTAATTTTATCAATTGTTACTGTATAAGCAGATTTACTGCATTGGGTAAAATAACCTGTTCCGTTAGGACCTGGTTTTGGCGGGTTCTCTGTCCATTTTTTGTCAAGTCTTTTTGCTTCTTCGTTGTCCATCATTGCCATAAATTATACTCCTATAAATTTAATAGGTGGTGATAAATACTCCTGCAAGGCATTGCATGGAATACATTTACATGATAATCCGCTAAATAATTATATAATATTTCAATAGGATTTGCATTGCAGTCGAAACCGATTAGTAGATATTTGTCTCGAGCATCAAAATCATTTGGTTCGTCTAAATAACCATCATATATAGCTGTATCAAATGCCTTGCGGATATCTGCCTCACTTAAACCATGATCAAAGGCAGAAGGATTGAAATCAATAGCAAAATCCATATTTTTAGTGTATAATAGAATATAACTAATTGTAATATGATGGCGATATGCCGGTTTCCCTACTGCAGCGCGTTTTCCACGGCTTTAAGAATAGCCTTACTGCTTCCGGTTGCACCGCTTATTGCATCAATATCAAGGCTTTGTTCAATAATAATTGATTCAGTAATGACCTCTGCTCTTTTACCAATGGGAGAAGAAAAATGTTGGATGATATTTATATCGCTAATATTATTATTTCTTATTATTACATCAACAGTAACTTTGACAGGTGAGCCGGAAAGATCATAGTTTCCCCTGTATACTCCATCTGGTTTATTTGTTAGATCCGGCAGAAAAGCCTGTATCTCAGAAAATGAGGTTGTATTACATGAAAAAACCAGGGCGCAATATAAGCATAAAACAAATATTTTTTTCATAAGCTAGCGCATTAAAAGCCTGGGGTTTACTGTAACGCCGTCTCTGTAAACTGTAAAATGCAAATGAGGGCCTGTACTCAAACCTGTCGAACCCACAAGGCCTATTCTTTCACCTGCACCTACATAAGCCCCTGTCCTTGTTGAGATGGAACTCATGTGGGCATATAAGGTCCTGTAACCTGAATGATGCGTGATCACAACATAATTGCCGTAAACCCTGTCATAACCTGTAAATGTTACACGGCCTGCCATGGCAGCCCTGATAATGGTTCCGTGAGAAGCGCGTATATCAATGCCATAATGGAATTGTCTGCCGCCTCCAAAAGGACTATTCCTGTAGCCGTAAGGGGAGGTAATTATCCCCGAAACAGGCCAGATAAAGAGGTCGCCATTAATTTCCTGGCGTAAAACCCAGTCCAACATTCCGCCGGGTATAAAAAGCCTTGTAGTTTCATCTATTGAGTCTGAAAAAAGCTCGTTTGCTGTTCTAAGCGCGACAGTATCAATATTATAGCTTTCAGCAATCGAAGATAGTGTGTCAGTGTTTTTGACAGTATAGTAAATGCCGTCCTGATTTGGAATTTTTAATACCTGGCCAATTTGCAAAAGCCGCGAGTTTCTTATTTGGTTTACTGAAAGAAGTGTGTCCTGGTTTAATCCAGCATTCATGGCTATGGCGCTTATGGTATCACCGCTTTGAACCCTGTAAGAATCATAAATATAAAGCCTGGGCCTTGAAAATTCTTCTGGTTCCGGAACACCAAAAAACTCAAGGTCTGTTGTTTCAATAAGCTCGGTAAAGCTAATCAGGTCAAAAGACATGCCGCCGCCCATGGCGCTGTCTGATTCAATAAGTTCTATTTCTGGCTGTACATTAAAGGCTGTAAATTGCGGGAAAACCAATGTAAAAATCATAGTAAGGGCTAGGATCATTCTAACAATAAAAAAATCCCTTTCTGTAAAGCGCCCTGTGTTCAGTTCCATGTTCTAATTAATTATAACCTCACCCTGAAATAAAATCAATTAAACCAGCAAGCATTTTTTTGGCATTTTCATCCTTAAATGCGCTTATACCAGTAAAAAGCGTGCGGCTTTCCTTGATAAAATCCGCGCCCTTTACTTTTGCTTCTTCAAGAACCCCTGTTTTTTCAAGGTCTTGAATGAATTCTTCAAGTTCCGGCGCTTCAATACCTTTTGAGCGGGCTGCTTCAAAGCAGGAAACAGTAAATTCCTGTTTTTGGGGATAACGATGAAGATAAAGCAGTATGGGATAGGATTTTTTCCCTTCAACAATATCATCCCCGCGCTTTTTCCCAGGAACACCGGTCATAAGATTCTTAACATCATCAAGAACCTGAAATCCCAGGCCCAGTTTTTCCGCAGCTTTGCCCAATAGTTCTATATTATCGGCTGATATTGCATTTTGGCCGCTGGAAGCATCATTTAACAAGTCATCTACACACAGAACACCTAAAACCGTGGCAAGCCGGGCAAGACATCCTGTTTTAAGCTCGCACATTCTTTCATAAGATTGAATTTCCGGGAGAGAATGAAAATATTTATGCCAGTTAATATCAATGGCTTGGCCTAAATGAAGGCGTCGCATATATAGGTTCCAGGTATCAAAAATTTTATTTTTAGTTTCACTTTTAAAATTTGAGGCAGAAAGGCAGGCTGTTGCCAGAAAATATAAAAAAGAACCGCTGTTAATAGCAACATCATTTCCATAAAGCAGGTGAATCGCAGGTTTTCCGCGGCGTTTTTCGGAATTATCTTCTATATCATCATGAATAAGGCTTGCATTATGGGCAAACTCCACCATGGGAGTAAGAGGCAGAGCTGCACTGGCACCATGTTCCCCGGCAAGAGCTTCTGCAATCAGGTACATAAGAAGGGGCCGCCATCTTTTTCCTCCGCGCTTAACCAGGTCGCAGCCAGGATAAGAAAGCGAAGCCAATAACATGTGATCAATGTGCTGACCAGGAAGTTTAAATACTTTTTCAAGCCAAGAAGGCCCTGTATTTTCCGGCAGCCAGTCATTGATTTGCTCTTCAATTTTTTTTAGTCTGAGTTTATACTGATTTTCCATAAGCAATTATGCTCCGATTTATAAAGGAGAGGCAATGGCAGATTACAGCAAACCTGATCAATTTACAATAAAGGCCCTAAAAGAGGGCTATCCTGCCAGGTCTGTGTATAAGTTAAAAGAAATCGATGAAAAATTTAAACTTATAAAGGGCGGGAGCTCCATAAAAGCTCTTGATTTGGGTGCAGCCCCTGGAAGCTGGAGTCTTTATATACTCAGGAAATTTGCAAAAGCCAAATCACAGCCTGGAACAAAAGATTCCTCGCTTGTTTCAATTGACCTGGAATCTCTTTCCCGTGAACATGACAAGGGCCTTTTTGACAATGATAATTTTTTCTTTATAAAAGGGGACATGACATCAGAGGAAGTACGGGAAGCAGTCAAAACCCGCGGGCCTTATGAGCTTATTGTAAGCGATGCTGCCCCGGCAACAACAGGAAACCGCAGCATTGATACCCTGCGTTCCCTGGAACTTACAGAGACTGTGCTGGAATATGCACAAAATTTTTTGTTAAAAGGCGGCAATCTTGTGGTCAAGGTTTTCCAGGGAGCTGATACAGCTTTGCTCCTTAAACAGATAAAATCTTTATTTGAAGTTGGAAAGGGTTTTAAACCTGCGGCTACCCGTAAAGGCTCTTTTGAAACTTATTATATAGGGCTTGGAAAAAAATAGAGTATTGCTGGCAAAAAAATTAAAATATCGATTGCTTTATCATGCGCAAAAAGCTTATTTTACCCAGAGGGATACGAATAGTATCCCCGGAGTTTTCTTTTAACACAAGAACACCTTCGCCTTCTTTTTTATCAAGGGCAAGCGGAGTTCCATAAACAATTCTGTTTCCTTCCGGGCCAGGCCAGTGAACTTCCAGTTCAGCGCCCTCTGCAATGGCTTGTTTTGTAATGGTTGTCTTTCCGGTAAAGTCCAGTCCCCTGGCTTCAAGTTTACGAAATTTAACAACAGCCTTATCAAGTTGATTTTCCAAAAGTATTACGCGCCGTTCAATGCGGGAGCGAAGCTCATCTTTTTCTTCTTTGGTTTTTTTTAATTTACTCAGATGTTCCTTCAAATGTTTTATTAATTCACTGGATTCTTGCGCTGAGGGAGCTTCCTGAGAATTGCAGGTCTCAATACTGAACACTTCATTTGAATATTCTTTTAAAGACGGAAAAACATTTAAATACCCGTCAGAAGATGCAGAGGAAAAACCTGTACCTTTATTCCGGCCCTGTGATTCCGGCTTTTCCGGATTGGGCCGGCCTACAATTTCTACACCGGCTTTTTTCAAGACAGCCTCAGCATCAGATCTTTCTGCTGACAGAAGGTAAACGCCCGGGGCCAGGGTTTTTTTTATAAGTGAAGCTATGGTTTTTATTTCTGCAAGGTATCTTCTTTCCTCAGAGAGAGTGAGGATAAATCCTTCAAAAAGCGAAACATCCCCGTACTGGTTTTCCCAATCCTTTAATGTCCACTCAAGGCCTTCATCAATGCGGCCTCCTGAAATATCTTTAAGAATATTTATCATATCATCTGCTTTTAAACCCAGATCAAAACCACGTACAGCAGAAGCCTTTGTTATTTCAAAATTAAAAAGAGAATCATCCTTTACTTTTGAAAATGAAGCCAGCTTGATAATTTCTTCAAAGGAAATTCCAGGATATAGTATCATGGAGAATGCAGAATCAAAAGCAATTACAGGCCCGGTTTTTTCTGTTTTTTGCACAGGAAAAAAACTCCAATAATTTTCCTTAGAGGATTTTTTTATAATACCTGCTGTTTCAAGAGCCTTAAAAAAAAGTTCCGGATTTGTTTTTTCTATCATGCCCCAATAGCTCTGCGATTCTTCTTTTTCCAATAAGCTTAAAATTCGCAGGAAGGTAATTTCCGGATATTGCTTTCCAGTATCAAGAAACGAATAAAACTTGGAAAACTTGTTTGCAAGATACTGAATGCGGCTTTTTGAAAAGCTTAAAGCAGAAAAATTAAAATTTTTAAGGCGGGAAGCAGAACTGTCCTGGTTTATTTCATTCAACAGAAAACAAATTCCTGAAGTCCAGTAAATCATTCTTTCTGTTGGAGACAGGGATGCAAATCTCTGAATCCTGCGGTTTATCGGCAAAAAGTAATCGCCTTGAGGATAAAAAAGACCAAGAGAAATAAGAGCTCCGGCAGCAGTCTCCAGATCAAGACCTGGGAAAAGTTTTTTTGCCTTAGCGTTTATTTTTTTTCTGATCTCATCTCCCCTAAAAAAATCTTCTTCATTAAATATAAAAGCAAATAAAGCGCCCAAAGCCCTGTCATCAATTACAGGAATATTATCTAAAGTATCATTTGGATCTGCAGCTTCAAAAGAAAACAGAATCTCTTTTTGAAGGGTCAGCGGCGACAGTATTGGTTCAAGTACAGGGTTAAGTGCATATCTTTGCGTACCTCTGTCATCATTAAATCTAAAAAAGATAAGCCTTTCTTCCAGATTAAGAATTAATCCCTTTAATACTATAGGATTTTTTTCTCCCAAAAAGAAATCTTCCAACTCTGCTTGTGAAGGATTATCCAAAAGCACAACAGCTGTAATAAGCTTTTGATCTTCTTCGTCTATATAAAGGGAAATGGTTTTTCTTATATCATCTCTTGAAAGAAATGCTAAAAGATCATCCATAAGGCGTTGTTTATTATATGGCGTTTTAATGGTACCAAATATGCTCTGCGCCAAATCAAAAAAGTAAGGAAGATTCATTATTGCTGATTTCCACTCTTCTGTGGAATGAAAACGATATTGAAGTTTTTTCATAATTTTAATTCATCCGCAGTCCAATGCTGAATGGTATACTTATATCCCTGCTCTGCAAGAAATTGCCGCCGTTTGACTGCAAAATCTTCCTCTACAGTGTAACGTGTAACAAGAGTATAGAACCGTGAATTACGCCCCATTTTTTTTGGCCGTAGTATTCTCCCAAGACGCTGAGCTTCCTCCTGGCGGGAACCGAATGTACCTGATACCTGTATAGCAACCGAAGCATCAGGGAGATCAAGTGCAAAGTTTGCAACCCGGCTTGCAACAATAACAGGGATTTCACCATTGCGGAAAGCATTGTAAATGGTTTCACGTTCCTTGTTTGGTGTTGTCCCTGTTATAAGCGGTGTATTAAGAAGCTTTGCCAGCATTTCAAGCTGACTTATGTATTGGCCTATAACCAAAATCTGATCTTCCGGGTGGTTCTTTATCAGTTCTTTAACCACGGCTTCCTTAAGCGGGTTCTCGCTTGCCATGCGGTATTTTTCCCTTTTGCCTGCTGACGCATAAGGTATCTTTTTCTTTTCCGGCAGATCAAGGCGAATCTCTGTGCAAAGCGCCTCTGCAATCCAGCCTTTTGCTTCCATGTCTTTCCATGGAATGTCATAACGCTTGGGGCCTACAAGGCTGAACACAGCGTCCTCTGCGTTGTCTTCCCTGACAAGTGTGGCTGTAAGGCCGAGCCGTCTTACAGCCTGTAATTCCGCAGTAATCCGGAACACAGGGGCTGGCAAAAGGTGAACTTCATCATAAATAATCAGTCCCCAGGGCCTTTCCCTGAAAAGGCTGAAATGCGGAAAAGCTCCTTCTTTATCAGGCCGCCAGGTAATGATCTGGTAAGTGGCCACTGTTACAGCTGCTGTTGATTTTTTATCTCCTGTATATTCAGCAATGTCCTCTGGTTTGAGATAGGTCTTGTCAAGAAGTTCATCCATCCATTGATGAACAGCAGCAACATTAGCTGTCAGAATCAGGGTATTTGTTTTAAGCATGGACATGAGGACTATGCCCACTATTGTTTTGCCAGCACCGCAGGGAAGAACCACAACACCATAACCTGAACCTGGGCCGCCTGATCCCACTACTGCTTTTGCAGCTTCAAGCTGGTAATCTCTTAAAATTAAAGGGTTTTGCGGCAGATCCGGTTCATGCAGCTTTATATCCATTGGTTCTCCCTGGATAAGCAGAGCTTCATCCTGAACCGGCCAGCCCAGACGTATCAACTCCTGCTTAACACTGCCGCGGTAAATGGATTTGAGCCTAAAACCCTCTTTGGTTTTTGAAAGGTATTTCCCCAGGGACCTGGATGCTTCTATTTCTGCTAAAATTGCTTTGTCATCAGATACAAGGAGCAGGTCATCCTGCACAGTTCCTGTTGATAATAGCCTAATTTTTCCATACCTGGACATGGTATCTTTAAAGCCTTCGACAATTCCGCTGTTAATTGTATAACGGGTATATTCATTAAGGGTTTTGGATATATCTTTTGGCGTAAAGCCCGCACCAGCTGCATTCCACAGAGACAGGGGAGTAATGCGGTAGGTATGAATATGCTCAGGGGATTTTTCCAGTTCCGCAAACGGCAATATGGCGTTCCTGGCTTCTTCTGAACGGGGTGCGTGAACATCCAGCAGCAGGGTTCTGTCACTTTGGACTATAAGGGGATTCTCTGGATTGGAAGGCTGGGGACTTTTCACCATAACCGCACTATTATAAGCAAAAAAAGAAAAAGTTTGAAGGGTATTTCAGGAATAATACCTTTATTCCACCTTAAACTTGGAAACTTCCTGCATCAGAATATCTATTCCTTCGCGGTTCTTGTCGCTTAATTCATTAACATGATTTACTGCAACATTGATCTGATCCGCACCTGAGGCCATTTCGTTCATGCCATTGGTTATTTCCTGCGTCACTTTTTCCAAATTTGAGCCTTCCTGTATAACTTCTTTTGAACCTTCAAGCATTTCTTCACTACCGCTTTTAACTTGCCTTGTAACATCGCTCAAATCACCTGCAGCTTGCAGGACTTGCTTGCTGCCTTCACCCTGCTCTTCCATGGCATTGCGGATATTGTCTTCCTGTTCAGAAACAACCTTGACGCTTGAGTCAATTGCCTCAAATCTTGTAAGTACATTTTCCGCTGACTTTTCAATTTTTTCGATAGAGTCTTTTATTTTTTTTAATACCGAACCAATGGTCTTTGACTGCTCGCCTGAGCTTTCAGCCAGTTTACGTATTTCGTCAGCTACTACAGCAAAGCCTTTGCCTGCTTCTCCAGCATGGGCAGCCTCAATAGCAGCATTCATTGAAAGCAGGTTTGTCTGGCTTGCGATGCTTTCCATCACGGCATTAATTTCCAAAAGCCCCTCGGATTCCCTGGCTATCTCCTGAATATCCGAAGATACCTCAGACAGGCCTGTACGTCCTGTTTCAGAAGCTTCCAGCAATGTACGTACATTGGCAGAGTTAGTAACAAGCGTGTTTGTGACTGACTGTATATTTGCTACCATCTGTTCAATGGCAGATGAGGCCTGGGAAACGCTTATGCTCTGGCTCTCAACATGGGTATTAAGCCTGTTAATATTTGCAACAACCTGTTCCATGGTCTGGTTTGTTTCAGTAACACTGGCACTTTGGTTTATAACGCGTGCTTTTATACTCTGGACAGTTGCTGTAATTTCGTTTATTGCTGATGCTGTTTCAGTCATATCGCTGGACAGGTCATTGCCAATGGCATGGAGACTTCCTGCCTGTTTTTTAATAACAATAATCATGTCTTTTATTTTTCCGACTGTTGAACTAAAATCCCGGGCAAGTGTGCCTATTTCGTCTTTGGAATTGATTTCAATACTCTGCGTAAAATCACCCTTGGCCAACACTTTAAAAATTTCTTCTAATTTTAAAATTGGCCTTACAATACCCGATGTTATGATTAATGCCAGCATAACGCTTACGATTATGGCAATAACGATGATTATGATAATAAGACGCTGAAACATACTGCCTATGGCCTGTATTTCGACTATTAAATCGTCTAATATGACACCGTAATGGGTATTTATATCACCCAGGCCATTAATAACAGTCTGTGTAGCAGGTAAAACTTCCTCTCTGAATATCCTTAGAGCTTCTTCATCTTCCCCATTTTCAATAAGAGATAAAATTATTCTTGCCTCTGTATGAATAAATTGATGGGGTTCAATAATCGAATCACGCAGCGAGATAATAACCGGATCAGTCAGGTTCCGTGCATAATCACTGTTAAGCCAGTTACCAAAAGCGCATGTAGTATGATCGAGAGAGCCGGTGAAAGCTGATCCTGTGTATACTGTTTCTGTAAGTCCATGCCTCCAGACATAATGTCCTGTTAAGGCTGTTGTTATATTTGTTCTTGCCTCTGCTATGGAAAGAAGGCCCTCGGAAGTTGAGACAAGTTCCCTGTTGGAATAAAGTCCTGTTATACCAAGAAAAACACCTATTGCAACAACAATAAAAAACCCTAAGGAAAGTTTTGCACGGATTTTCATTTTTTTACCTCTTTTTTTAAAATATATTTTAAATAGAGTTATTCGGGCCTGCATATTACAGGCTGCTGCTGAACAATTTCAATATACTTTATAAAATAGTATTTGGCAAGGCTATTCTTTTACTTTGCTTAATGGCTTTTTCCCTGCAAAAATGCTAAAAAGAACAAATGCATTTTAAGGAAGTAAAGGGTATACTCTCATCAAGCAATGGTATGAATCTTTGCCGGGGCTGTGTACATGGCTGTATTTACTGTGATTCCCGGAGCAAATGCTATGATATAAAGCACGATTTTGAGGATGTGGAAATAAAGATCAATGCCCCGGCTTTACTGGAAGACAGATTAAAACGGAAACGGCAAAAATGCATGATAGGCACCGGCGCCATGAGCGATCCCTATATACCCATTCCGGAAAGCCTTGCCATTACAAGAGAGTGCCTTGAAATAATTGAAAAGTACGGTTTTGGTCTAGCAATTCTTACAAAATCAAGACTAATACTGCGTGACCTGGATCTGTTAAAAAAAATAAATCAAAAAGCAAAATGCATTGTTCAGATAACCCTGACCACCTTTGATGAAGACCTGTGTAAAATCATAGAACCCAATGTTTCAAGTACGCGTGAACGTTTTGAGGTGCTGGAAATTCTGCGGGATAACGATATACCAACTGTGGTTTGGCTTTGTCCCATACTTCCCTTTATCAATGATACTGAAGAAAACATCCTGGGTATTTTGGATTACTGCATCAAGGCAAAAGTAAAAGGCATTTTATGTTTTGGCATGGGCATGACCCTGCGTGAGGGAGACAGGGAGTATTTTTACAAAAACCTTGACCTTCATTTCCCGGGGCTTAAAAAAAAGTATCAGCAAAAATACGGGCTTAATTATGAAATCCCAAGTGACAACAATAATAAGCTTATGAAGATCTACCATGAAACCTGCAGGGCGCATAATATAATAGCCGGTACAGACGAGGTTTTTAAATACCTTAATACAGCTGACTTTGCACATAAATTATCACATAAAGCTGCACAGCTCTCGCTTTTTTAGGAGTTTTATAGTATAATATAATTATTATGAAAAACAAACAGGTTTATATAAAAAGCAATCGTCTCCAGTTTATGATATTATTCTTTTTCTCTGTTTTTATATTATTACTGTCAACAGCATCAACATATTTATCAGTTATGAACAGCATGGATATAGCAGCGGAAATTTTTGCTCAGGAAGGGGCTGCTGTTGTTGAAAGAGCTGTAGCCATGATTGATGGTGATAGATTCGAGGCTTTAAGCCAATCCCTTGACGAGGATGATCCTTTTTATGAAGAAACACGCCTCCTTCTTTTTGATATATGGGAAGAAACCTCCCTTCTTTATCTTTATACCATAGCCAGTCATGGAGGTTATTATCGTTATATCATTGACGGGTCAGGAGAAATTGGTTCTGATACATTTTCCTACCTGGGTGATCCTATAGACCCGGAAGACTACGAGAATTTTTTTTACGAGGCCTGGGAGACTCATACCCGCCAGCACACCCCGCTTGAGCAATCTGATTGGGGTCATTTGATCTCTATCTATCAACCCATATTTAATTCCCGCGGAGAAATGGTGGGGATTTTGGGCTGCGATTTTGATGCCGAGTCTCTTTATATATCCATAAGAGCCCTGACCATAAAACAGATACTTTTAGGCATTGCTTTTATAATAGCCGGGCTTTTGATTATGTTCATTTTAATACGCCCAATCTTTATACGCCTGGGAAAAATAAGCGATATCCTGTCTGATATTTCAAGCGGCGAGGGCGATCTTTCAACAAGGATAAAAATAAACAGAAAAGATGAAATTGGTTTGATGGCCGGCCTTTTTAACAAAACACTGGACAGGATATGCAATATGGTCATTTTAATAAAAGACCAAACCATCAATCTCTCCAATGTGGGACATGAACTATCAGAAAACATGCATCAAACAGAAGCCTCCATTGTCGAAATAAGCGGCAATATTAAAAACATTAAGGATCAGGTAATTAACCAATCCACATCTGTAACAGAGACAAACGCCACAATGGAACAGGTTGTAGTAAATATAAACAAGCTTAATGCCCAGGTTGAAGCCCAGACAGAAAATGTCTCAAGATCATCTTCTGCCATTGAAGAAATGCTGGCCAATATTCAAAGTGTTACCAATACACTTGTAAAAAATGCAGAGAATGTAGACCGCCTAATTTCTGCCTCAGACACAGGCAGGGCAAGCCTTGAAGAGGTTTCTGCAGATATAAAGGAGATTGCAAAGGAATCAGAAGGTCTTTTGGAAATAAATGCTGTTATGCAGAATATATCCAGCCAGACAAACCTGCTTTCCATGAATGCAGCCATTGAGGCTGCCCATGCAGGCCTAGCTGGCAAGGGTTTTGCTGTTGTAGCAGATGAGATACGCAAACTCGCAGAATCTTCTGGCAAACAGTCCAAGACCATATCTTCTGTCTTAAAAAAAATCAAAGAAGCCATTGATAAAATATCAGCATCAACTGCAATAGTAATGGATAAATTCCAGGACATAGATGCAGAAGTACAAATTGTTTCCAAGCAGGAATCCAATATACGCAATTCAATGGAAGAACAGAATACAGGAAGCAAGCAGATTCTTGAAGACATTGGCAGCCTTCAGGAAATTTCTTTGCTTGTTAAGCAGGCTTCTCTGGAAATGCTTGACGGAAGCCAGGAAGTTATAAAAGAAGGAAAAAGCCTGACAAGTGCAACAGAAGAAATAACAAATGGTATTAATGAAATCAGCTCTGGCGCGGATTATATTGATAATGCTGTAAAGCGGGTTCACAGTATCAGCAATGATAACAGTGAGCATATTGCAACCCTTTCAAAAGAAGTGGAGAGGTTCAAGGTTATACAAACTACAAAATATGTCTGGGATAAAACCTTTGCTGTGAGAAATGAAATAATCGATACCCAGCACAAGGAATTATTTGAAGCCATAAACCGTTTTCTGGAATCCTGCGATTCCAACAACAGGGAGAGCTTTGACAAGAGCCTTGACTTCCTGGCTTCTTATGTAAATAAACATTTTGCAGAAGAAGAAGAAATTCAAAGCTCCAATAATTATCCGGATTATCCCAAGCACAAACAGATCCACGAGGATTACAAAGCTGTTGTTGAAGCACTTGTAGAAAAGTGGCAAAAAATCGGGCCAACAGAAGTGATAATACCGGAGATTCAATCCAAAATAGGCAATTGGCTTATAGATCATATCAAGGCCCAGGATGTTAGGTTAGGCGCTTATATAAGAAGTCTCAAGAAAAAAAGATAGTTTGTTTTTTACTGTTCAGGAATTATCTTCTAACCCTTAAAAGCTCAAGGTGTCTGCCAATATGTTTTTCTAAAGCTTTTGCATAAGCCTCTTCTTTTTCTCTCCACAATTTATAAAGCCTTTCCTTAAATGTAAAAGAACCATCCTCATTTTTTCTTGAAAGGATAAATCCATAAGTAATGTGAATCATCTGACGGCAGTCCTCATTGTTAAGAAGGGAAGGAAGCTGTTTATCAGTCATTTTATCAATATTGGGGATTTTTTTTATGTCCGCCTTTACAACATAATATTTTGAAGCTTGATCAAAAATCTCGAATGCGTATTTATGAATCTCCCTGTAAAGACCCGGGTTCTCCATTGCAACAACCCTTATGGCTTCCAGCCAGTTTGTTCCAGCGGTCTTTATATGGAAAACACCTTTTGTCTCTTTTCCTATTAATGGAAAAACAGAAAACTTGTCTGAACCTGAATGTATGCTTAGCTTATAATCAAAATGCCTTGCAATGATCGCATGTATTTTAATTTCCTTTTCAAACTGGCTTGGGCTGCCTATATATTCGATACCCTTTTGGAACTCTCCGCAGAACCTGGGCGCTATTGTCGTAAACTCAACTCCTGCGTCGATTAACTCTCTTGCAATAAAAAAATGCTCAAGCGGAGAAGTTGGGGTGGAAGTTTCGTCAATGGAGATTTCAAAGTCTGCCGGAGTTTTTGCGTTTTTTATAAACCTTGTATAAATCTCATAGGCAAAATAAATGGCTTCGCCGTATGTTGCAGCGATTTTTTTTAATTCTGGTTCTGTAAAACTCAAAACTTGTTTTTCGCCAATGTCAAAAGTTTTGTTAAGGTATTTTTCCGCGCAGCCTGGAGGCAATGCAGGGGCGTTTTGCTCTGTTATATTTGTTTTGATATGTTCAGAGCAGTCAAGGGTTATCATTGTAAAGCCAAGGGATAAAGCGTATTTAATGTCAGAAGCTGTTTTTAGGTGATCACCGTCTGCACCCCATTTCTTTTTAAACCCTTCCCTAAAAACCGCAAAGCTTGCAGCATCAAGAACATCTTCGTAAGTCCTGTTTGTAAGATTAAGCTCGCGTATTGATTGCTGAGCAAGTATTGGGTATGCATCGAATCTTTCAAAAACTCTAATATGCCCCAAAGACGCTATGCCAAGACGATCGCCGACACCAAAACTTCTTTCCTGGCCCAGAACCTGACTGGGAGCTGTAAAGGGAAAAACCTTTCTCAAAACCTTTGCGTTATTATGATTAAGCGGCGCTTTAATACGTTTACGAGGCAGTTTTATACCCTTAAACCCGGGATTTTTACCCTGCACTATAAGCGCATCTTCTTCTCCGTCTTTTATCATAAAGACCAAAGCAGAACCTTTGCGATTTATTGATTTTTCATAAGCATTAAAACCTAAATAATCCATGTTACAACTCTCTTAATAGTTTTAGATCAAGCTGGGGATAAACCGGAAAGCGGGACAGCAGTTTTTCTACCCGGTTTAAAGCCTCATTTCGTGCTTTATCTTCTATTATATACCTTGTTTTACTGTTTTTTGTTGGGTCTTTGGGGTTGGGCGCTGCTTTTGTGTTCTTGAGAATCAAAGCAATAACTTCCCCCAATTCCTCCATTTCCAATGCTCCCATGCCCAGAGTGGTTGTTGCCGCAGTTCCTATGCGCAGCCCGGATGTATACCAGGGACCGTTGGGGTCAAAGGGCAGGGCATTTCTGTTAAGCGTAATATTACATTCAAAAAGAGCGCTTTCTGCCTGACGGCCGTTAAGACCAAGGCTGCTGACATTAGCAAGGAACAAGTGGTTGTCGGTTCCGCCTGTTAAAACATCCATGCCGTTCTTCTGACAGGAAGCAGCAAGAGCCTGGCAATTCTCGACTATTTTAGCTGCGTACTTTTTAAATTCCGGTTGGGATGCTTCTTTAAAAGCAACTGCTTTTGCAGCAATAATATGCGGCAGAGGACCGCCCATGACAAGGGGGCAGCCCCTGTCAAGACTTTCGCTGAACTCCTTTGTTGAAAGAACAAGGCCGGCGCGCGGGCCCCGGAGGGTTTTGTGTGTAGTGGTTGTAACAATATGGGCATGAGAGACAGGGTCATAATCGCCTGTAAAAACCTTGCCTGCCACAAGACCGGCAAAGTGCGCCATGTCTACCATAAATACCGCGCCTACAGAATCTGCAATTTCCCTCATAATTTTAAAATTGATCTTCCTGGGATATGCAGAAAAACCAGCAAGAAGAATAAGAGGTTTTATTTTTTTTGCCTGCGCTTGTATTTCATCATAATCAAGAACACCTGTTTTTTTGGAAACAGTATATGAATAACAATCGAACATTCGGGAAGAAAGATTATAACGGTAGCCGTGTGTAAGATGACCGCCGGAATAATAGTCCAGCCCCAAAAGTCTCTGGTTTCCCATTTCAGATTTAAGTTCATTCCATTGGGCATCGTTTAAATTGTAAAGATTTGTGTCAACAGTTGCCTTGCCTTCGCTCAATTTTGTCATATACGGAATTTCAATCCTGCTTGTAATAATTGCCCAATAAGCCAGAATATTGGCATCAGCGCCGCTATGGGGCTGGACATTGGCGTATTCTGCATTAAAAAGTTTGCAGGCCAGATCTGCGGCAAGGGATTCCACAGCATCGACATTTTCTGCACCTGCATAAAAGCGGTGGCCCGGCATTCCTTCAGCATACTTATCTGTCAGGAGGTTTCCCATGGCCAGCTGAACAGCCATGGAACAATAATTTTCACTGGCAATGAGCTTGACCCGTTTCCTCTGGCTTTCAAGTTCTTTTACTATGGAAGAAGCTATATCCGGTGAAACAGAAGCAACTTGTGCAAGATTACACAGATAAGCAAGAAAACCATGATCCACTTTGTCAGGAGGCACAGAGGATAGGTAAGCGGCAACAGGGTTTTTATTCATGATTAACTCCCGATCATACAGTTTTGAAAAGCTCAATTTATAATATCAATTCTGTTTGTGTTTGACTACTTGTGACCTCAACCGAGCCTGACCACTGCAAGTGGTTCAGGCGTCGAATCAATGATTCGCGGTTCCTCTCTTGCCCCCTTGCATATTGTCCCATTAAAGCCTAAATTTTTATAATGTTAAAAAAAATACTGCGGGTTTCTCTTTTTTCTGTTGATATTATCCGCTTATTGATTATTGCCCTTTCCATTGCTATTTTTTACCAAATACAGGGAGACAGCTCTAATGATTTTTTTCCTAATTTGGTTTATATTAGTTCCAATGCCCTTTTTCCCTTAATTAGTTTTTTCATATTTCTAAAACCTTTGGAAAATAAAAATTATCTTCCTTTGTATATAGCAGGGAAAACTATTGCTGTGATATTGTTTTATATATGGGCTGTTTTCTCCCTTCCCTTTGATCAGGTTATAATAGGAAGGGAAAAATTTATTCAGTTCTTGATTATTTTTGGAGGCGCCATCTTTATCAGTCTTTTGGATGCTTTGTCAATACTGGGAGCCTGGTATATAAAAAAATACGGAGGAGCTTAATGCGTATTATTCCTATAGCCAGCGGCAAAGGCGGAGTTGGTAAATCACTTTTAGCTGCAAACCTGGGAGTAGCTTTTGCCCAGGCAGGGAAAAGAGTGGTTATTGCAGATCTGGATTTGGGTGCTTCCAACCTTCATCTTGTATTGGGACATCATTCCCCAAAAAAGGGCATAGGAGTTTGGCTTAATGATATGAGGTCCAGCTTTGAGGATGTGATTGTAGACACTGATGTCCGGGGTCTGCGCTTTGTTCCCGGAGACACAGAAATCCCGGGAACCGCAAACCTAAAAGCTCCCCAGCTTAAAGCACTTGTAAAAAGGCTTTTATCATTAAAAGAAGAAGCTGATGTGCTTATCCTGGATCTTGGAGCAGGAACACATCAATCAATACTCGACTTTTTCCTGCTGTCAAGTCAGGGCATAGTTGTATCAGCCCCTGCTGTAACCGCAGTGTTAAATGCCTATGTCTTTCTTAAAAATACGGTTTTCCGCTTAATGCATACGGTATTCAGCAAAGGCACAAAAGCAAGGGTATATCTTGAACAGGCCCGCAAGGAAGGCGCAGGGCCGCAAAGGCTTTATATCCCCAAGATGCTGCCGGAGATTGAAAAAGTCGATCCTGTGTCGCATGAAAAGTTTATAAATGCGATCACAAAATTTAATCCGCGGCTTGTGATGAATTTTATTGATGATCCCAAAGATGCGGATGTGGCCATGAAGATACGGCGCTCCTGCGAAGAATACCTTGATTTGAAAATTGAACATCTGGGAGTAATTTACAGGGATGCTTATCAGGACACAGCTCTTTCTTCGCGCCTTCCCATTGTTCTTTATAAACCAGCTTCCATGCTTTCACAGGCTATTTACCGTATATCTGACAAGATACTTGAGTCTGATGACGGAGGAAGCATATTGGATGATGCCCAAATTGAAAACAGTTTCCAGGAAGCAGGATTGGAAGCGGAACTTGATTATTCCCTTAAAATGGATTATGTGGAAGACCTTCTCCATTCCGGCGCACTTTCACAGGGAGACCTTGTAGAAACTGTAAAATCCCAGCAAATTGAACTTGCAAAAATGAGAAAAGAAAACAATTTCCTCAAAAGTAAACTTACACAGGCCATGTCGCAAGGGTATAAGCCAATGGGGAGCAATTAGCAATGCTGCTGGCGATAAATTTCTCAGCGATTAATTTCCTGGCAATAAATTTCCCAGCGATTCACTTTCCTTCCTGGTTAAAACCAGAAATAATTCCAGGGCTGCCCCTGCGCTGGTACGGGCTTATGTATATAGTAGCTTTTGCCATTGCATATTTGCTTTTTAAACGACAGGTAAAGGAACGCAATTTCCCCATGTCAGAAGAAGACCTCTCTAGCCTTTTTGTCTGGGGTATACTGGGACTGATACTAGGGGCTCGGGTTTTCTATGGTGTTTTTTATGAAATAAATTATTCCAATGCATTTTCTGTGTTTCATATTTTTTCCCCGTTCAGGGATGGCAGGTTTGTAGGCTTCCAGGGTATGAGCTATCACGGAGGTGTAATAGGCTGTATATTGGGAATTATTTTTTTTACAATCAGGAAAAAATATGACTTTCGCGAAATAGGCGATATGCTGGCTGCAAGCATTCCTTTAGGATATACTTTTGGAAGACTTGGAAACTTTATAAATGGCGAACTCTATGGCCGCATAAGCACCATGCCTTTTGCAATGATTTTCCCACAGGGCGGCATTCATCCTTCTCACAGACATTATCAGACTATTATTACTGAAGCTGAACGCATGGGGCTTGACCTTATTCCCGGCGAAATATTTAATCCCCCGCGCCACCCCTCCCAGCTTTACGAAGCTCTGTTTGAGGGAGTAATACTGTGGCTTGTAATATGGCTGCTACGCAAAAAAAATCCTTTTAAAGGATTTCTTATTTCACTTTATATTGCTGGTTATGGCCTTGTGCGTTTTATCATTGAATATTTTCGGGAACCTGATTCAGCTATGGGCTATCGCATAGAGTTTGTCAGAAACGATCTGCCGCCAGCTCTTGCTCACCCCATATTTTCTTTTTCTCAGGGCCAAATCCTCTGTTTTGCAATGATTGTCATTGGAATAATATGGGCATTTATTGCATACAAACAGCCCAATCAAGAAGCTGTATATATTTATCAGGAAAAAGATACAGCAAAAGATCCGGAAGAAAAAGCCGCAGAACGCAAACGCCGCCGCAAACTGCGCAAACAATTACGATAAGGTTTTAAGAATGCGTTATTATAGTACAAGAAACAAAAACGATCCTGCAAGCTTTGCAAAGGCTGCATTAACAGGGCTTGCCCCGGACGGCGGCCTTTATATTCCAGGCGATGTTCCAAGATTAAGCAGCGCTGTCAAATCCTCGCTTGCAAATATGGATTATATTGATATTGCTTTTGAAACCATCAAACCCTGGGTTACAGAAGATATTCCTTCCGGGGTGCTTGAAGAAATGGTCTTTTCTGCATATCCCTTTGATGCGCCCCTTGTTGAAGCTGCCGGAAGATATGTCCTTGAACTTTTTCACGGACCCACAGCAGCATTCAAGGATTTTGGCGCACGTTTTATGGCACGCGCATTTTCTTATCTGCGCCGCGGCGAAGACAAACCCCTGACAATCCTTACAGCCACATCCGGCGATACAGGCGGTGCTGTTGCAGACGGGTTTTTTGACATAGATGGAATTTCAGTAATTGTGCTTTATCCAAAAGGGCGCATTACCTCTTTGCAGGAAAAGCAGATCGCAGGACTTGGGAAAAACATCACAGCTTTAGCAGTTGAAGGTAGTTTTGATGACTGTCAGCGCCTTGTCAAAGATGCTTTTAAGGATCAGGACTTGCAAAAAAAGTTTAACCTGGCTTCTGCAAATTCCATCAATGTATCACGCCTTATTCCCCAAATTGTTTATTATATTGCAGGTTCAAGCCGCATGTTGCAAAAGCCTTTGATCAGCGTGCCATCCGGGAACTTTGGAAACCTTACTGCCGGGCTTTATGCCTATAAAATGGGTGCTCCCATACAAAAGTTTATTGCTGCGACAAATATCAATAAGACAATACCGGATTACCTTGAAACAGGAAATTATAAAGAGCGGCTTTCCCAGGCAACTTTGTCCAATGCCATGGATGTTGGAGCGCCCAGCAATTTTGAACGCATAAACTCACATTTTTCTTTTGAAAATCTAAAAGAAATTGTCTTGGGAATGTATGTAA